>Ga0208242_100168_pt1 | contig 82449 bp, 87 predicted proteins | sample SubbioAug_CSW13A_FD_184825 | JGI IMG/M metagenome (GOLD analysis project Ga0208242, IMG submission 184825) | Serpentinite rock and fluid subsurface biosphere microbial communities from McLaughlin Reserve, California, USA - CR12Aug_CSW13A (SPAdes) | ecosystem: Environmental > Terrestrial > Deep... | reverse complement strand
TTGCTTTAGCCTGCCATTATTGAGCTTACCAAAGAGCGTATTGCCATATGATGTTAATATTGTAATTTTTTGCAAATTATCCTTGGTTACCTTTAATATTTAACGAAGGGACTTTCTGATACTACTCTATATTGCCCGCAGGATGTGCTTTTCTTTCATCTTTAAATAAATCTCAGCGCTTCGGCAGGGTCAAGGCGCGCCGCCTGCCTTGCCGGTATGATGCTCGCCGCTAAGCCGATTACCACCGCAAGCAGGACAGCAAGGGCAAAAAGGTCAAAGCGCCAGGGGACAGAAATCTCCATGCCGGCTAATACAGGGCCGGCTAAACGCGCGGCGGATGTGCCGGCAATGTAGCCGATGATCCCGCCCAGCACGCTGACAAATGCGCCTTCCATCAGGATAATCTTTGTCACATGTGATTTTCGGAAACCAATGGCGCGGAACACCCCTATTTCACGCGTCCGTTCGCGGACGGCGCCGGACATGGTCAGTCCTACCACCAGCATGCCCACAAACAGAATCAGGACAGATACCGACATACCGAAACGGGAGAGGCGGGTGAGCATTTCATCACGGCGGAGGGCTTCCTGGCGTAGGCTTGTCACCTCTGCCCTGGGAAGTGCCTGGCGAAGTTGGGCAATCAAAGCATCCTCAGAACCCAAAGTGTAGTCGGCTGCCAGTTCAATCACTGTCACTTCATGGGGGCGGCCCAAAAATGCCTGCGCTGCTCCCAGATTCATTAATATCTGTTCATCTTCGGATGAACCGCTGTCTTTGAGTACGCCAAATACGTGAAATCCCTGCCCTGATAAAGTAAGCCGGTCACCTTCCATTATGCCAAGGTTAGCTGCCAGGGTGGAACCCAGCAGGATTTCGTTATCTTTGAGAGACAGTTGTTCAAAGTCCTGCCGGGCGAGGTCAAGCCGTTCAAATTCCATCTCCTGCCCGTCGGATGTGACCATGGTGCGACGCCCGGTTTCGGCCATCTCTTGCGCGTCACGCAACCGCAGCCAGGGTTTGACCATAAACTCTTGCTGCAGATTGCTGCCTACCACAATTAAGTTTTGTCCAGTCTCCAGGGAAGCTAAGCCAAGCAGCTTAGGCGCCACGGCACGTATCATATTACGGGAGGGAACACTTGCAATGGCCGCCACATCATCCATGGTCAGCCGCTCCACATCAAACATGACTTCAGGCAGTGTAATGCCGCCGTAGGAGAAGGTAAGCTCTCCCGCATCCGGAGTTATCACCACATTAGCGCCAAACTCCGCCACCTGGCGCGTCATTTCTGTTTTCATCGTTTCCACCACTCCATACACTGACACCATGGTGGCAACCCCAATCACAAGTCCTACAAGAACAAATAACATTTTAGCCTTGCGGCGGCGGAGGTTATTGATGGCAATATGATAAAGCTGCATAGTATCAAACCTCCGTTACCGTTTTTTACCTGAGACAAGCTGTAAAATCTCAGCTTTGTCTGTGCAAAGCTGCCCGTCCTTCATCAGTATGGTGCGCCCCATATAGCGGGTATTGTCAGGGTTATGGGTCACCATCAGCACTGTAAGGCCTTCCTGGTTGAGCTCCTGAAACAACTCCATAATTTCATCCCCTGTTTTGGTGTCCAGACTGCCTGTAGGTTCATCTGCCAGCACCACGGGCGGTTCATTAACTATGGCACGGGCAATGGCCACCCGTTCCTGTTCACCGCCGGACAGTTGGTTGGGCAGCCTGTTCATCTTCCCTGCCAGGCCGACACGGCAGAGAACGCCCTCAGCCATTTCCCGCTTTACTTTATTTGAGTTGCTGGTTGTTGTGAGGGGGAGCATAACATTTTCAATGGCCGTCAGATACGGTATCAGTTGAAATTGCTGGAAGACAAATCCCAGGTATTCACGGCGGAAATCGGCGCGCTTCTCCTGTGAAAGTGCGTATAAATCAATGCTGTCAATTTCAATGGTACCGGAGGTGGGCGGGTTGAGGCCGCCGAGAATAGAAAGCAGGGTACTCTTGCCGGAGCCGGAATGGCCCATTACAGCAAGGGACTCACCTTTATAAATATCCAGGCTTACTCCACGCAGCGCCTGCACTTCGTCGCCCATGGATGTATATGTCTTTTTTAAGTCGTTCATGCATATCATGATCTCCGGCATGCTCGTTCCTCCTTTGGTTGGTTCATCCTAAATGAAACGCAGGGCTTCCGCCGGGTCAAGCCGGGCGGCTTTTAATGCGGGGTAGGCGCTGGCCAGGACAGCCAGTACAACCGACAGTATCACCGATGGCAGAATCAAATCAAGCCGCAGAGGAATGCTCCCCTGGAGTTGTGCCAAAAACGGGCCTGCCACACGGGCGGCGACGCTACCGAAGAGATATCCTGTCACTCCGCCAAATACGCTCACCAAACCAGCTTCCAGGAAAATAATCTCCATCACATGGACGCGGCGAAAACCAATAGCCCTGAAGATTCCGATTTCACGGGTCCGCTCATTGACGGAAGAAAGCATGGTTGTCAATACCACAAGCGCTGCAATTATCAGGACCACGCCGGAGAGAGCAAAGCCAAACGCTGAAAACTGGTCGATGGTCTGATAGCGGAACATTGCCGCCTGCCGCAGAGCTATGACACGGCTGTTGGGCAGCGCGCCGGAGAGCCCCGCCACAATTTCTTCAATAGGGCAGAAGTTGCAGTAGGCGGAAACTTCTATCATCGACAGTTCACCCGGACGCCCAAGCAGCCCCTGCACCACAGCCAAGTTGCCATAAATCAGGCCGTCCTCTTCGGTACCCATTTCGTTAAGTACTCCAAAGACGGTAAAAGTGCGGCCGTTTAGATCAAGTGTGTCTCCTGCCTTTTTACGGAGCACCCGTGCCGCCGAAGGCCCCAGAATCAGGCCGTCTTCCGGCACGTCCAAAAGCGCCAGGTCCCCCACTTTTTCACGGGTTGACACACCTGCCTGCTCACGCAGGGAGAACCAGGGTTTTTGCGTAAACTCCCGTTTTGTCTCTACGCCTACAAGGAGGGCATTTTGATTGCCGACTTTTACAGCACCGATAAGCTTCGGGGAAACGATATTAATGTATTGCACCACGTCAGATTCATAGATTCCGGGTATGTCATCCATGGTCAGCGTCTGCACCTCAAAGGCGACATCGGAAACCACAGTCCCGCCATAGCTTAACTCCAACCCTTCAGAACGGGGAATAATCACTGCGTTGGCGCCAAACTCATCAATCCTGTCGCCAAGCTCAAGGCGCATGGCCTGGACAATACTCAACATCGCCACCACTGTGGCTACGCCAACCACCATTCCCAGCATCAGGAAAAGCATTTTCATTTTGCGGCGTTTTAGATTACTTATGGCAACCTGAAATATATTCATCTGCTCACCTCAAACTAAGGCTTATGCTGCTTAAAGTTCGTAAACCTCGCCGTTGGCATAGCCGATACGGGCCACACGCACGCCGTCCTTGAAAATATAGATTTCCTGGTGGCAGCCAAAGTCTTCCACTGTCGCTTCCACATCACTGTCGCCATAAGTTCCCGCGTAATATTGAAGACCGATTAGACGCATCTCTTCCGTGGAAACAGCAGCTCCGCCGCCCCCGCTGCCGCAGCCGCCGCAGCCGCCCCCGCCGAAAGCGCCATTTCCGCCCGTACGGGCAAAAATATAGTTATTGTAGCCAATAAACACGATTACCGCAATTAAGGCTATAATCACATAGTCTTTGATTGTTGAAAGTGAGTCTTTCTTGTAATGCCTTTCCCGCCCGACAGTATTACTCTCAATCTCATCAAAGCCGCCTTCTTCATCCCAATCATCCCGATAAATATCATTTGGCATTTTTACACCTCCGTTAATTTAAAACAGCTTTTAAATCGCGCTACAGCGTGCGGATACGCCAGTTAAGCACTTCTTCAAGTTCAATATTAATTATCCCGTTTTCAACCACTCCGTTCATATTAACCGGGGGATACGAACCACAGGCGACCGCACCGGAGATAAATTTATGATCCTCAATGGTATAAGTGGTACGGCAGGTATCACAGAACAGTGTCTCTCCGGCCAGTGAAAAAGTCCGGCCTCGGCAGGGCTCACACATGCTGCTGCCGGCAAAGAGACGGCCTGAGGGCGTGATATAGGCCATCAGGGGGACCATGACGCCTTCATTGTTCTCTATTTCGAAGTATACAATATTCTTTTCATCAACCACAGACAGAGGTATCTGGATTTTGCCGCCGCTGATTTCCGGCTCCACCCTGGTCATGGATACAAACTTACCCACATAAGAGCGTGTTGCCGCTACCGGCTCGCCAAAATATTCTCCCTGCGCCTCCTGGCCTGATTTAAGCATCACCATTGCCACCGCTGCAAACACCACAATCGCGACCGCCACCATAATCAGAGGAGCTTTGCTCTTTTGCGGCTGTGTAAATTGCTGTTTTTTACTAGTAGTTTGCTTCGACATTTTATTCCTCCTAAGCTTTACTAAAAGATGTAGTAGCTGATTTAAATTATAGATTCACGTGAAAGGAATTGCAAGCATTTAATTGTGAATAATTTGTGAACATTTTTTTTAAAAAAAAAGACCAAGCTCTATCTTGCTCTCAGACAGAACCAGGTGCAACTTTTAAGCTATAATATATTAAACTTTGAATTTCAGCGTCCAGGTCCGTATTATGCAATTCTCACTGATTTCGCTGGAAGATATAATTTCTACATTATACCTGACCTGCTCGTCAAGTATCCGTAGATACAAAGGGAGACGCTTGATGACCTTCCCTGGGATAGTCCGTTTAGCCATTTTAAACTCCTCCTGTCTTTGTTCTATTTGACCAAAAAAAGTATCACCACTCTTAAATGTGGCCAAGAGCTGTTATGGGGTCAATTGATGACGCCTTATAGGCAGGATATGCTCCTGCAGCCAGGGTCAAAGTCAAGGCGCCCAACACTGAGAAGTAAGCTAACGCAGGATTAAAAGCGCTTTTTAAAGTCAGGTCAAGCAGAAAAGGAGCCAGCTTTAACGACATATAAGAGCCTGCTATATAACCGCCTGCTCCTCCTGCCAAGCCAATGAGGGCTACCTCTGTCAGTATAACTTCAAGTATATGCCTGCGGCGGAAGCCCAGCGAGCGCATAATTCCAATCTCCCGTGTTCTTTCCCTGATTGAGGCAAGCATGGTGACTAAGACAATCAAAGCTGCAGTAAGTGAAAGCAGGATGACCGAAACAACGGAAAAAGAGAAAAAGCGGTCAACCACTTCCTGACGGCTTCTGACAACCTCCGCCAGGGCTGTGACCCTGGCATTGGGAAGAGCTTCCCCAATTTGACGTACTATCTCCGGAAGGGGACAAGTAGTGCAGTAAGCAGCCACCTCAATAAAAGAAAGCCTGCCGTCAAGTCCGAACATGTCCTGAACTGTGAGCAGTTGCATAAAAACAAAGTCATCTTCCTCCGACCCCTGCTCCTCCAGCACAGCTGTAACGGTGAATTCATTTCCTTCAATTTTAACACTGTCGCCTGGGCCGAGCCCCAGGGAGCGAGCTGCCCTGCTGCCCAACAATACATCTTTAACTCCACGGGGGCGGTCACCGTAGTATCGCCACCAGCGTTTCATCTGCAGTTCCTGTGGAAAGTCAACGCCTACCACCAAAACCTGTTGACCTGAGATTTCTGCCGGTGTTAAAATCTTGGGCGCCACAAAAGCTATGCTGTCACGCTCTTCAATAGTGTTAATCCTTATTACGTCTTCTGTCTCCAGGTAGCTCATTTCACCACCCGCCCCCGGGATAACAACATCCCCATAACTAAACGCTCCCACCTCCAGCGGAACTATCATTATATTGGCCCCGATTTCATCAAAGGTATCAGCTAAGCTTACAGCAGCCTCTCTGGTGATCGTGAACAGGCTTACAGCTGTTGTAACTGCAATCAATATCCCAACGAGTGGGAAAATAATTTTGGACTTACGTCGACATATATTTTTATAAGCCAGGTCATCAAGACGCATGAGTTAAACTTCTCCTTCGCTCATCTGACGGTCAATCACGGCAGGACGCGGCTGCCATGATTTGATCTCTTCCTCCGCAATCAGGACATACTCTCCGTCTTTATCGACCTCATAATCAATTTCTTCCGGAGGGTACTGAGGGCAACCTCCCGCAATCCCTTTAAGGTCAGTAAGCCGCCATGTAGTTCTGCAGGTGTCGCAGACCAATTCCGTTCCATTGATATGAAATCGCTGTGACCGACAGGGTTCACACATAGAAATAGCAGCAATTACACGACCGGAGGGTGAAATAAAAGCGACAAGGGGAATTATCCTTGTGCCTCCGATGTATTCCGTGTATATTATCTTCTCATCAAGCAGCGCCTGCAGTGGTATACGGACTTTGCCGTTCACTGTTTCAATGTCGATATCTGTCATCTGGATGATTCCGCTGTAGCTCATGGGGCGGCCAATATTATAACTGCCCCCTTCCCAGCGCCGCGGTACTCCTGTTGCACCCCGATTGGCCCAGGCAAAAACCAGGGTACCCCCGATACCTGCCAGTATAAATATTAAGATCACAAGACGGTTGGGTCCATGGGATTTTCTTTTTGCGGCAAATTCCCTTTTTTTATCATCCGGTGTCACAGGTCTTCCTCCTTATATCCAAAACCGCTAGGATGCACAGATATGTCTTAGAAATTATTGATGATGAGCTGCAAAGCTTCCATCAGATTTTGCGCCATAATTCCAACCCAGAAAACACGGGTGCCTTCCACCCAATAGAAATTCTCCATGCCGGCGCCTGTCACATAGTAATAAGTATTGCTTTCTGTCTGTAGAACCTGCCTGTTTGTAAAAACAGTACTGGCCGGAATCTTTTCGTCCATAATATCCAGAAGATAATGTGCATCATCCTCGGTGCCGGAGACGCTGATCCAAAGGATAAAGCTTTCCCTGTCTCGTGTATAGGTAGCAACAAAAGCATCAGTCACCTCAATTCCTACACCGCCGTGCAGCATTTCAATGTTTGCCTGCGCCGCCTCTCCTTCAACTAAATCGGTCAAATTGTAACCTCCGACATTGCCCGGAAAAATATGCCCCCTTACATTTCTGCCCCCCTGTCTCGCATTATTTTGTCCGGCGGGCAAAAGCCTGATGCTGATGACAGTGACCGCCGCCAGGACAGTTAGTACAATTAACAATGGAACCGCTTTTTTCACAGGATTCCCTCCCACTAAACAGCATTCTTTTTCTGTAAAGCTTCACTGAGCATTTCAACTTCCGCGGCCAGCTTCTTCTGGCGGTGTCCCTGCAGCAGGCTGTAGCCGAAAAGAATAATCCAGATTGTCAGATAAGCTGCAAAAAAATAATACATTTTTCAAGCCTCCTTATTCTCTGATCAAGTCTTTTAACTCCTCAAGCTTCTCCGCTGCAAGCCGCAGGTAAATACCTCTGACAAGGAAGAAAACGTAGAGGAGAGTAAACGTCAACAGGCTGGCCATCAGGGTTCTAAACATATTGGGACCCATATGAAAGCCACCTGAGTCGACCACGGTTGGGTGAATACTCCACCACCAACGGATTGACATAAAGACCAGGGGCACGTTGAGAAATCCGACAATGCCAAAAACTGCCGACAAGACCCTCTTTTTTTCTTCTTCAAGTGCAGTACCCCTGACCATGAGATATGCCAGGTAGATGAACCAGAGAATGAGCGTCGTAGTGAGACGCACATCCCAGTTCCACCAGACGTTCCACGAAGATTTGGCCCATATGGGCCCGGTAATAAGTACTATGGTCGTAAATACTACCCCGACCTCAGCTGAAGAAAATGCAATGCGGTCAAGTGAGCGTGACCTTGTTTTCAAGTAAAGGATACTGGTCGCAAAAACGATAAAGAAGGCAAAAAACGCAACCCAGGCAGAAGCCACGTGAAAGTAAAAAATTCTCTGCACATCACCAAGGCGTACATCCCTGGGTACCCAGATAATAACCATGTAAATCACGGCGGCACTAATAATATAAGTCAGCCAGGAAAAAATGTTGTACCAGGCAGGATAGGACAATTCCTTTTTCAGTGACATTTTCACACCTCCAGTAAGTAGTCAAACAGTAAAAAAGATAGTGCCAGCGAAAGTAAGTTAAAAGCTATAATCAGCAGCAGCCACGGCGCCGCCGCTAAAAGCCCATCGCCCGTCAGGACAGTCCTCGTCGCTTCAACCGAGGCGATCAAAAGCGGTACCAGAACGGGGAAAAGTACAAGCGGCAGCAGGACATCACTGGATCTGGTGTTGGCGGTTAAAGCAGATAAAAAAGTACCGATGGCGATAAATCCCAAGGAGCACAGAAGCAGAAGCGGTATGAGCAGCAGCAGCCGTACTGTAAAAGAATAATTAAAAAGGATCAAAAACACGGGCAAAGATACCAATTCAATGGCAAACATAAAAAATGTGTTTGCCAGAACTTTACCAAAATAGATAGCTGTCCTGTCCACGGGACAGAGCATCAGTCCAAGCAGGCAGTCATTTATCTTTTCTGTGCTGAAGGAACGGTTAAGGCCAAGGATGCCGGCAAAAATGAAAGCAACCCATATCACTCCCGGAAAGATGTCCTGTGTAGTCCCCCTGGCGGGATTAAAGGCAAAGCTGATAATAACCACCACCAGAAAGGCAAAAATGAGTACTGAATTTATCATCTCTTTGGTACGCCATTCCGCCTTGATATCTTTTTGAAAAATATAATAACTTTTTCTTATAAGATCCAATTAGACATATCCCCCTACCTGCTGCGAGTATACTTCCCGGAAAACAGCATCCGAAAGCTTGGGCTCAGGCTGATTATGAATAATCCGCCCTTTTTTCAGTATCAGAAGACGGCTGCTCAGAGCCAAGCCTTGTTCATAGTTATGACTAACCATAAAAACGGTGCCTTTGCCAGCTTTTATTTTTGCCAGCAATTTATTTAATACATTAATCGCCTCCCGGTCCAGACCGGTATAGGGTTCATCAAGAAAAAGAATGTTCGGATCATTGATGAGACCCCTGGCAATAGACAGACGCTGGCGCATACCCCTGGAAAAAGTGCGGACAGGGTCTTGCAGGCAGTATGTCAATCCCACTTCGTCAAGGATTTCATCCACGCGCCGCGAAAGATCCGGCACATCGTACATTCTACCGTAAAAATGAAGGTTTTCAGCCGCTGTCAGGTTATCATAGATTAGTGTATTGTGAGAAATAACCCCCATCTGCCTGCGCATTTCAGTCAAATCTCCTTTTGTTGCGGAATAACCTTGAACAATCAACTCACCCGCAGAAGGGCGTGTCAGCAGACAGAGTATTTTCAGCAATGTCGTTTTGCCAGCTCCGTTTGGTCCAAGTAGTGTTATGAACTCACCTGCAGCGGCGGAAAAGCTGATTTCACTCAGTATTTCTTTCCTGCCGATTTTTTTGGATAAGTTGATTGCTTCAATCATCTGCGGCACCCCTGTTATTCGACATATGCTGCCAGTAAATTTTCTACTTCCTGTTTTTTCTTCTCCAGAGCAGTTTTGGCGACTCTCAAATGAGACTCGGAAATCTCACCCGCTTTATGTCTTGCCTCATATTCCCCTAACTTTTGCTCAATTACCTGCAACTTTGTATCCAGGTTGCGTATAATTTTTTCATCCTCACTTAAAAACTGCTGCATCTTTTCTTCTTTTTTAAGCTGCCACAGCTTTCTTGAGTATAGTGCCAGCAGGGACAAGGGAATGAGTATAAAGGCGAGGGAGAAAGCGTGAGGTTCCATGCGCCTGAAAGGCGAGTTATTCCACAATCGTATATGTGAAGGGTTATGAAAGGCCGCACTGTAGCCCTGCCGAATTCTGTCCGACCCCCGGACAGGCAATTTAACCGATATTTCGCGGCGGCTGCCCGGCGAGACATTTGTGCGGTAGTATTGGTTAAAGAATAAGTCATCAGTCATTTGTACTACTCCTCTAAAATTTAGGTCTCCCGACGTTACCTCCGTCTCAGTGGAAGAAAGCAGCAAAAGCTCGCGGGTAAAGAATACTGTCTGCAGAGGAAATGTAAAGACGGCGCTTCCCGCGTTTTCAAGTCTGTACCTGAAAATAATCTGGTTATCTCCCGGCGGGAGAGGAGTTAAAATTTCCAGGCTCCCAGTCTCTTCGTTAAACTTGATCTCTCCATAACTCTGCATAACTTCAACTTCTGTTGCCTGCGTCGGAACAGGAAGACTAAAGATAACTGTGCGCCCGACTTCATCTATAGTTTCATCTCCACTGTAGGTATCGCCCAGGTTTTCCAACAATACAAACTCTCTTACTTCCAGGTAGCCATCGCCGGGCAGGATGAACATATGATACGTAGCTGCATGCACATCGGGAGCAGAAGCATTAAGATTGGCAACCGGAAGCATCATTGTAACAAGTAGAATCAGGACAGGACAAATCAGTTTTATTCTTTCATGCACAAGCCGACATCTCACACTGTCGCTGATTCTATATGCTTTCATTTGCAAGAGCCCTGGCCACTTCGCTTTCAACATCTGCCCCAATCTCATCCATCAGACGCTGTTCCAACTCTTCCGCGCTCAGATCTTCGGTGTCCTCGCCTTTTAGTTTCTTTTCCTGTACAAGCAGCGAGACTGCTTCGCGCTGGTAGCGCCCCTTCAGCTTTTCATAGTCCTCATCATCCAGTTTATTTGTCCTATAATCAAACTCAATCTCGTTAAGAGCAGTAAAAACAGCCTCTTTATCTTTTTGCATTGCGGAGACTTCTCTTTCCAACTCCCATGAAAACTCGACACTGTCGCTTTGTGCAAAGGGCCTTGTAATCAAAAGCCCACTCACGACTATGGCTATAATACCACCTACAACCAGGATCAAGGTATTGCCATCCACGGCTTTTCCTCCTCAACAGGCAAATATTTTTAAAGGTACTTTAATTGTTCGCCAGCCAACAATTCTTTGTATTCTTCCAAATTAACATCATCTGCAAAATCTTCTTCACCGTCGCAATCATCTGGATCCTTAACCCACTTGTTTAATACCAGGTAGACCAGGAGGCCTCCCGCCAGGATACCAAAAAACGGCACCACCCAAGCCAGCAGGTTAAACCCGGACCGTGGTGGGTAAGCAAGGATTCCTATACCGTAAATATCAACAAACCCCTGAATTATTTCCTTCTTCTCGTATCCGGCGTTTATCCTCTCCCAGATTTGACCGCGCATCTCAAGCGCAGTATCATTATCGCAGGAGGGAAGGTGCATCCCACAGGTGTCAGCACACATCAGTTCCATTTCTATTTCCCTGAAAAGCTGCTGATTGGGCTCCTCGGCAGCCCCTGCCGTGGACGTTAAGATGATAACAAGCAGCAGTATTGCTGCCAGGAAGTTTCTTCCCTGTTTCTTCATTTTCAACCCCTCCGCAGGTATTTGGGAGTTAGGGCTCTGTCCCTGCCGGGCCAGAGAGCAAATGCAGTACCGAAGATCATCACATACATGCCTATCCAGACCCACATAATTCCCGGATTGACATTAATTTTAAAACTTGCCATACCGTCGTTTTCCCAGCGGTCGAGGACAACATATAAATCCTCCTTTAATGTCCCCCGGATGGCAATTTCTGTCCGTGGCTGCTGCCAGTAGGGATAAAATATCTTATCAGGCTGTAGTGTGCCAAGATAGCGTTCCCCTTTGTAGACCGACAGCGTAGCAAAAACAACCTCGTTATTCCCCTCGGCGCGCATCTGGAGATTTTGATAAGTAAGGTTGTAGTCGCCGATTGCCACTGACTCGCCATAGCGCATGGGTTTGAGGACCTGCAGTGTATAAGAATTTGAGAAAATCATGCCTACGGCCACCATGATGATACCGATGTGGATAACATAGCCGCCATAGCGCCGGCGGTTTCTGACAACAAGGCGCCCCAGGGCTGTCAATACAAATTCACCTGTCATCCGCATTCGGACTTTAGTGCCCCTGACAAATTCAATTATATGTGTAATTAAAACAAAGGCACAGGCAGTAAGGCCGATAAGCGGTACGATTTTCCGCATACCCAGCAGATAAAGGGCCACTGTTACACCTACCGTAAAAATAACAGGATACAAGAAGTTTTTCAGCAAATTCCCCACGGTAGATTTTTGCCAGGCGATTAACGGACAGATACCCATCAGTATAATCATGGCCAGCAGGATTGGGCCGTTTACCTGGTTATAAAAAGGTACGCTCACAGTTACTTTTATACCGGTAACCGCCTCAGAGATAACCGGATAAACCGTCCCCCAGAAAGTGGCAAAAGTAACCCCGAGCAAAACCAGATTGTTTAACAAAAAGCTGCTTTCCTTGGAGATAAATGACTGGAATTCATTCTCCTGGCGCAGGATATGGAGCTTTGAAATCATGACGGCAAAGGGAATGACAATTACCAGTACAGTCATGAACAGGAAATACCCGCCCAGGGGAGAATCCACAAAGGCGTGGACAGAGGCCAGCACACCACTGCGCACCAGGGATGTGCCAAAGATGGTCAGGGCATAAGTCAGAATAATCAAAGAGATATTCCACAGCCGAAGCATATTTTTTCTTTCCTGAATCATTACTGAATGGAGAAAGGCGGAACCGGTCAGCCAGGGAAGAAATGAGGCATTCTCGACCGGATCCCACATCCAGAGTCCACCCCAGCCCAGTTCAACATAAGCCCACTGGGCGCCGTAAAGGTTGCCGAGTGTTAAAAACAGCCAGGCTATGACAGTCCAGCGGCGTGTGACTTTGATCCAGTAGTCATCCGTCCTGTTGAACAGCATGGCGGCCATTGCATAGGCAAAAGGTATGGCAAAACCGACGTAACCAAGATAGGTTGTGACCGGGTGCAGGACCATCCCCGGGTGCTGGAGCATGGGATTAAGACCGTTTCCATCAGCCGGCGTGTAGCCCAACCTCTCAAAAGGACTGGCGACAAAAGCCAGCATAGCCAGGAAAAAGAAGGTGTTAAATGTGAGTATGCTTGAAACAACGGGCAGCATGATATTATCGTCATGGCCCCTGGAATAGGTTACGATCAGTGTAAATAGGGCAACTATCCAGGCCCACAGTAGCATAGAACCGGAATTGCCCGCCCACCAGGCCGAGAACTTATAAAAACCGGCAAGATCCCGGGTTGTGTAGCTTGCTACATATTTGACAGAGAAGTCACTGGTAACCAGAGACCAAACCAACGTAAAAGAAGCCAGTGTAACCAGGAAAGCAACTGCAGCTACACCCCCTTTGGCGCTCTTAATCAATCTTTTATCCTGACGCTTCATCCCTACCAGAAAAGCTACCATAACATAAACGCTGATTACCATGGCGAGAATTACTGAAAGATAACCTAGCTCAGCCATTTGCCAACCTCCCCTTACGACTCTTCTTCATATTTGCTGGGGCATCTTGTCTCCAGGCGCTCTGCCCGGAAAGGCTCACCGGCACTGTAGTAACCGTAAATTATCACTTCGACGTCATCCTCAAAATTATCGGGAGTCACATCGTACCACAGGACAGGCAGCACGCCATTTCCGTCTGTAATTTCAAAATATAATTCCACATTGCTGATATCGTATCTGACGGAAGTCTCGATCAAATTTCCCTCAAGCTGCAGATATTGATCCTCGTACTTGACGGGGTCGGCCAGCAGTTCACTGATTGTTACAACCAATCCCGTCGCCCCGGCCATGATGGATGAAACAATGAGGGTTATAACGGCTGCAAATACCAGCAAACCCGTTATGGTAAGCTTTGTCTTTACTTTCATTAATGTTCTGCACCTCCCTGGGAGTGTCTCTTTTTAGTTATCATCTTCATCTATTTCAGCCACCAGACGATTGTATGTTTCCTCACTGATTTTTCCTTCCAGCAGCAGGCGGCGCGCTTTTTTCCTTTCACCTGACTGCGGTCCCTTCTTCTCAGTGGAGGGGGGCTGCGTTTTTTTCTTTTTTGTAATTTCACCTGCAGTCTTAACCTGTTTTTTTACAGCTTTGTTTGCTTTTACTTTGCTGTTTTTGTAGCTGCTTTTTCCGCTTGATTTTACGGCATAGGCTACAAACCCGCCTGTGACAACAAAGAAGAGCAGAAGCAGAGACTGGATGGGGCGGGATATCTGGGAAATACCTACACCAGTGGGTCTGGAAGCGCCGGCAGAGCTATCTCCGGCGTAGGACGGGCCCGAAGCCACCCGGTTATAGCCGGCAAGAAAAGAAATGCTCTCTCCGGCAGAAAGGGTTGACATACGGTTATAAAAATTGGTAAAGCCGTCACCACCCTTACTGTCCCATTGGGCAACAGGCTCCATAAAAAACCCTTTAGCATCGACGGGTGGTTTCACAGAAAAGACAAAGTTTTCTATGTTATAGTAAGTAAAAAATTCATGCCTCAGGGTTTTTATCACGTCCCCATCCAGGGGATCATAGTAATACTCAAACATAAAGGGGAAAGTCTGACCGGGGCCGATAGTTGTTGTTGGTGTCCACGTTAGCTCCCCGTAACCATCTCCCATTTCTCTAATCTCATATTGGATACATTTCATGCCAAACTCTGTTTCACAGACCATTTCTGCTTTCCCCAGCAGCAAATCGCTACGGCCGGGCATTAAAAATTTCAAGCGCCCGGTAAAATCTTCACTGGAATCATTTCTTAATTTACCGGTGAAAATAACGAGGGTTTCGGCACGGTCGTATTCGGGCCAGATCGCCACTTCCAGATCAGTTAGCACCAGAGGTTCAGGTACCAATTCATCCCTTCTCCCCTGGAATAGCCCTTCTTCTTCACTGCCTGGGGCCATAAAGGCCACACTCTGCAGCAGGAGCAGGATAGCAAGCAATATGTTGAAAACCCTGGCACAACTTTTCATTTTTTTAAGCATACAATCACTCCTCAAATCTCTTTGGCTTTAGTAAAGACAGCATGCGATCCTTCCCGCAGATCTGCAGGCTATATCACCAGTTTAACTGCAGCCGCAGGGGAGACACCGTGGCTTTCGCTCTCGCCCGGCAGCAAAGGCGGGTTACTTAACAGAGACAGCACAAACAAAAGCGCCAGCAGCACAAAAACAATTAAAGTAATTATCGTATTCTTTTTCAAAGCTCATCACCTCAAAATTCCAGAAATTCCTTCTCCCAGATAAAACTCAACTCATCAATACTGACCATGTCAATTATTTTTAATTCAATGTAGTCTACATCCCTGAAAAAAGATGCGGAAGGCATTGCCAACTCCAGGTAGCCCCAGGGGTGGTGGCTGGTATAATCCCTGATATCCCAGTTAAATCCCGTACTGATCTCTTCATCACGGCTGTTTTTAATGAGTACGTGGCTTGCCAGGTCAACGCTCCCCAAGTCGGGGGAATGTGTATCCATATTCACCGCAAAAACAAGCTGCCGCCAAAACCAATACACTTTTACCGGAAAAACTTTTGTTTAGCATTTTCACAATCCTTTCTGTTTAAGATACTACAGCTTGTAGTAAAAAAAATCAGCAAGATTCCTTCCCTGCGGCTAAGCAGGTCAAATATGCCGCATTGAATCAATGGGATCAAGACGTGAGGCACGGTATGCCGGGTAAAGACTGGCAAGAGTACTGATAACCAGGGCAACGACAAAGACAGTGAAAAATAGATACGGTTTAAAAGTTATCCGTACAGTGGTATTTGCCAGTAATCTTCCTGCCGGCAGGGACAGCAGCAATCCCAGCAGGTAACCGCTGAAGCCGCCTGCTATCCCCACAAAGACCGCTTCCGTCAAAATAATTTTGGCAACATGACTGCTTCTGTAGCCCATAGCCCTGAAAGCCCCGATCTCCGCTCTCCGCTCATGCACGGACCCCATCATGGTAACCATGACGATAATAGCACCCGTGAATAGAATTACCAGCGTAACTACCCGGGAAAGCCGGGTAAAGCTTTCAGCCAATTCAAGCCGTGAACCAACTTCGTTTTGCACCCGAATGACTTCAGTGTCCGTTGTTTGTTCTCTTAGCAGTTCAGTGATTATGCCTGCTTTGGACGAATCTTCCTTTTTTAGTGGTATAGCTACCTCAATAAAGCTTAGCTCCTTCACTCCTAAAATTCTTGAAGCGGTTTCAATGGTGGCAAAAGCCATAAGGTCGTCCTGCTCTCCGGTTTCAGACAGAATTCCGGCTACAGTCAAAATCTGATTAGATGCAGTCAATAAATCACCCTGCACTATTGCAAGCTTGGACGCCAGTTGGTAACCTAAAAGCAGTTCACCTTCCTGCGGCAGGGAACCCTTTTGGGCTTCCCACCAGGGCCGCAGTTTTACTTCTTCAGACGGGATTATACCAACCAGAAGAGCATCTTTTCCTGATAAATTTGTTTGGCCTGCTACACGGGGAGCGATAGCTGCCGGATATTCCCTAAGTATCTCTTTGAGATCATCTAATATGGTGTGCGAAAGACCCTTTTTTTCTGTATAAAGCCCTGAAGCGACTGTTATTCCCCGATAGGATAGTGATAATTGTTCACGCAGCGGCAATACCAGTAATTTTAGACCCTGTTCCTCAAACTGGAAGTTTACCTCATCCTGCAGCGTTGCCGCCACTGTAGAAAATGTTACCAGGGAGGCGACTCCGATTAGGATCCCAATAACGAGAAAAAATGTCTTGGCCTTACGGACCTTCAAGCTGGCAAGAGCTATATCTTTCAGTTGCACCGGTAATCCTCCGTGCTGCATATTTTACCGTCTTTTATGCAGACTACCTTTTTCACATGATGAAGGTTACTCCTGTCGTGAGTTACTATAATCACCGTCAAACCTTCTTCGTTTAGAGATTTAAAAATATCCATGATTTCACGGCTTGTGGCACTATCCAGGCTTCCTGTAGGCTCATCAGCGAGAATTAAGGGTGGCTTGTTGACAATTGCCCTGGCAATGCCCACTCTCTGCTGTTCACCGCCAGAAAGCTGATTGGGCAGGCGGTTGTATTTTGCCTGCAGGCCAACTTTATCAAGGACAGTTTTGGCTTTATCCAGTTGCTGCCTGTGTGAAAGCCCTGATATGGCCAGGGGAAGCATTACATTCTCCAGTGCTGTCAGATAGGGTACCAGTTGAAACTGTTGAAAAACGAACCCTATGTAAATACTGCGCAAATCAGCACGGCGTTCGTTGTTCAGGCTATAGACATCAATATTATCTATATCTACTTTACCTGAGCTTGGGGGATGGAGAGCCCCCATGATACTAAGCAGTGTGCTTTTCCCTGATCCTGAGGGTCCCATCAGTGCAGTGAAATCCCTTGCTTCAACACTAATATTTATACCGTTTAAAGCATGTGTAATTTTATTGCCATTTGTGAATTCTTTTGTTACATTACTGATTTCAACAAGAACCAACCGATGTCTCTCCCTTAAATACGATTTTCACTAGCCCTAACACCAAAATAATTGTGGAGACAGGAATCCGTATATACAGGTTATAACTTTGCGCAACTATATCTTACTACTACAGTAAGTAGTAGTCAATATTTTCACAAATATTTCACATTTACTACACTGCTCTATTCTAAAAAGGCAAAAAAAAAGCCCCCCACTAACAGAGAAAACCAAGAAAAAATGACATCACGGTATAGGCGCTTAAAAGAATGGAAGTTGAAAGTGCCAGAGGTAATGCTTCCCCCCTACCCGTTTTGTTAAGCAACAGTGTTATACGTGTCTCCATATCCCGCTTCTGTCCAGTAAGGCCGGTTACCAGACCTGATCCAAACTCCCTTTCTTCAACCAATACGCGCCATACTTTAAGCAAGGTTGCAGCATATTCACGTCGATTTCCTGTAACTTCTATAGTTTTTTGATCACAGAGACGTTCACTCTCCAAAAGATATCGTTTTAACAGGATACTGCTGAATGGACTAAAAAACATAGCACCGCAGAGTAGGTGAAGCAACCAGTTTATCTTGGAGTCACCACGTCTGATGTGGACCAGTTCATGGGTAAAGACAGCTTCGAGTTCATGGTCGTCAAGCTTATATAAAAGTTTTGCGCTTATTACCACAACAGGGCGAATAAGCCCTGCACTAAAAGCGGCGAAATCACTACGGTTACTAAAAATTATCTCAGGAACACCAATGCCCATAAGCCGTGCTTGTTTTCTGAGGAGTTGGTCAACCCGTTGACCTTCGGCAGGAGGCAGGACAATTGCATGCCGGCGCATACGTAATACAAGCAGTGAAGCAAATACAGCCTTCAAGAGCCCCAACAAAAGCACAACTGCCAGAAGAGGGCTGAGATAACGAATTGCTGCAGTACCTAGAGAACATAATGATGCAAATGTTTGCCACCCCATACCCTGAGGGTAAATACCTGACTGGCAGCGTTTTATAAGAACAGTACTATAAAGTATAAAGCCTGTTATAGGAGCGGTCAGTGCCAGCAGGTAAATATTCATGCGCTGTTTTGGGTCATCAATTTTAAAGAGTTTCAGCCAAAGCAGGGTGATCGGTATAATAAAAAAATACCCGAAAAGAACATAAACAAAAAAAGAATGCAGGTCAGTCAACCGCACCGGATTCACCATCCCCTTTTGTAGCAGCCAGCATTTTTTCCAGCTTCTCGATAGTATCCCGGTCTTTATCCTGAACACGGTTGACAAAATGTGCAAGTGTGGCGTCTGCAAAATCTTCAAGTAGGCTGTCTACCACATTGCACACTACCTTCTCAGTAAATTCCCGGCGTGACATGGCAGGCTCAAAAAAAGAAGTATTTGAACTCTTTCTTTTCGTAAGGAGCTTTTTATCGGCAAGGCGCCCCATAATAGTCATTACCGTAGTATAGGCTATCTCGCGACGCAGGGCTAACTCCGCGTAGACATCACGAACACAGACCTCTTCGCCTTTTTGCCAGATTATTTCCATGATTTCACTTTCAAGGTGGCCAAGCATTTTGCTAAGCCCATGCATTCCCGGCCTAAAGTCAACAGGAAAGCGCGTTTTCATAGGTTTCGCCTCCTTTGCGCTAGCACTCTAATTATACAGTATCATTCTACTACAGACAATAGTGTGGTTAATTTTTATGTGTGTTACATATACATGCTGTCGGGATTGCTTCCTGCCATCATCCCTGTCTACAAAATACAGACAATTGAGTAACAAGGAACTAAGAGTAAGGGGACTTGAAAAATACTACACGTTGTAGTAGAATTATCTCCATAAGAAAGGAGCTGCTTATGGAACACTTAAGCATATACGGCTATGGCTACTGGCCGCTTGTTATTGGTAATGTGCTGTTTGCATCGTTTATCGTGTTCATGGTGTTCCGCCCCCGGACAAGGCGTGATTGGAGAAGCATGGGCGCTTTGAGTTCGTTTTTTTTAGCCCTGTTTTTTGAAATGTTCGGTTTCCCTCTGACCATATACCTGCTCTCCTCGTGGTTGGGCAGCCGCTATCCTGTTGTCGACCCATTTTCACACAATAACGGGCACCTGCTTGGAGTCTTTTTCGGCAATCCCTTGCTCTCTTTTCTGGTTCATCCAGGGTCAGACATCATGCTTTTGTTCGCTCTGATTATTATCGCTGTTGGTTGGAAAAAAATACACAAGGGCGGCGGCGAACTGGTGACCGATGGAATTTACGCATATGTCAGGCACCCGCAATACCTTGGCTTCTATTTAATTATTTTTTCCTTTCTGCTCCAGTGGCCAACTCTGTTAACCCTGTTAATGGCGCCTATACTGGTGGTAATGTACAGCAGGCTTGCCAAATCCGAAGAAGAAAAAATGATAGAACAGTTTGGAGAACAATACGTACTGTATAGTGCTTCTACCAAAAAGTTCATTCCATATGTCTATTGACCTGACCAATAACAGAGATATTGAATCATTGGTTCACGATTAAGGCAATTATCAATACGCTGTGAGTATCGAGCCATCTTCGGCACAAGTGGTACCGGTTGTCTATACCTGAGGGGGGCAAATATATGGAAACAAAAAGTGCTTTAACTAATAATGAAGTTTCAAAAACTGACCTTAACACCCTCATCGAAGAGGAACGTGCCGAGATGTACCGGCTAAGCCATGCATTTGGCTATAATGATGAACGTACCCTACGGCAAAGTGAGAAGCTGGACTGTCTTCTGCTCGAAGCGATCCGGCTCTCCATATAATTATCTCCACACCATCTCCATCTTTTCTCCATCAGTCTGTAATAATTAAGAGTTATTATTAATTTATTAAGAAAGACAAGGAGAGTGATAAATATGAAAAAAGGATTGATTGTTTTTCTGGTAGTATCTCTTGTCCTGGCCGTGGCTGTGCCAGTCGTATTGGCGCTTACTGACAGTCAGAAAGCTGAACTTGAGGCTCTGTATGAGCAGGAGTATGAAATCAAGCTGCAGATATTGGACAAACAGGAAGAGTCCGGCCTGGTTAATCCTGAAGATGCCCAATCGCTTCGTGCGAGGCTGTCGCAAATGTGGGAAGTAAGGAAAGAACGGATGGCTGAAGGCAACTACTCCTTTGGCATTGGCAGAGGAGACTGTCATGGCGCAGGAGGCGCCGGCATCCGGGGCGGCGGTATGATGGGCCGGGGCGGTATGATGTATTAATCTCCATACTTTTACAGCTGAAATAATGAACCGCTTTACGTAGGATAAGTCAAGTAAAAAGAAATGCCGGCCAATATTGGCATTTCTTTTTACTAGGTTTAGGGGTGTTTAGATGAGACAATTATCTGTTAGCAAGATAAAAGAAAAATGTCTTAGTAAAGCAGGCGGTATTTACAGCAACTTTCCCAGGAAAAGCACACAAGTTTGCATAGCTATTTTACTGGCTGCTGTGCTGACAGCCCTGGGTATGCGCTTGATTGCAACCTCTTATACTTATGTGGTTTATCTTGATGATGAAGAAATCGGCTACGTCCAGGACGGACAGGAAATTATGGATTTTATGGTGTCGCTTAAGATGAGCCGGTCAGAGCTTACCGGTTTAGAAGTACAAGCTGTTCAGGAAGTACGTGTAGAGAAGGAACGTCGGTGGGGAATCAAACCGGACGATGTCAGTGTCAGGGATTATCTTCTCAACAGGCTGAAATTCGACACATATGGTTATTTGATTACTGTCAACGACAACCCGACGCTAGCAGTACCCACCTTATCTGAATACGAACAGGTCCTTGAAAATTTAAAACTAGCGTATCTTAGCGGCAGTGAAAATACAGTTGTCCAGGAAATCGTTCTACACGGAAAAGTAGAGGCGCAGTGGGACGTTGTGGATCCCGATTCTGTTTACAGTGCTGATAAAGCGGCTGAAATACTCAGACGCGGCACGGATACGCGCCAAACTTACCTCGTGTCCCGTGGCGATACTATTTGGGGCATAGCTCGCGCCAATAATATAGCAGAAGACCAAATCAGGTCAGCCAACCCGCAGTTGCAAAATAGCGACCGCTTGCAGATAGGACAAGAACTGGAACTGGTAGTGGCGGAACCTTTGGTGCATGTGCTGGTAACTGAAGACATAACTGTAACAGAGAAAATCCCTTTTCAGACTATTTACCAAAATGACGCTGGCATATACAGTGGCGCCACCAGGGTTCTCACCAGCGGCAGTCAGGGTAAAAAAGAAGTAACATACCGTATCTCCAGGGAAAACGAGAAAGAAGTGGAGAGAAAAATTTTAAAGGAAACCGTGCTTGAAGAGCCCCGTACCCAAGTGGTAGCACGCGGTACCAAAGCAGCACCTGTGGCCGGCAGCGGGCGTTTTATCTGGCCTATTAAAAGCGGGGGCAGAATTACTTCACGCTTTGGCCCGCGCTGGGGCAGCATACACTATGGTGTCGACATCGGAGCTCCGCTTGGCACACCGATTGCGGCAGCAGACTCGGGAGTAGTGGTTTTTTCCGGCAGAGCAGGAAGCTACGGCAATCTGATAACAATCGACCACGGCAACGGGTATTCTACCAGATACGCTCACAACTCTGTCAATGTGGTTTCTGTCGGGCAGAGAGTGCAAAAAGGAGCACAGATTGCCAACGTAGGCAGCACAGGATACTCAACAGGACCTCATGTTCATTTTGAAATTAGACGCAACGGCGCCCCGGTCAATCCTCTTGATTTTTTTTAGCTCTAATGTAAAGGATTTATATGGAAGGTAAGTGTCTTTAAATATGCTTTGTATTTTCATGCCTGCTAATAGCTTTACTAGCACTAAAAATGTCTGAGGGGGGGGCAATGCTTTGCTTGGAATCATTGTGAGTGCCGGCAAAAGATCCTGGCCTGTTTTTCTACTCGCTGCTTTGGGATTAGTACTTTTTTACCTAACGTTAATTAGCCTACTGTCACGTTCTGTGGCTCATGCTCTGGAACTGCTGTGGGAAGACAAACTATATGTGATTTTGATTGCTTTTGGCTTCGGGCTTCAGTTAATGCTGTACAAATATTTCAAAGATCTAAAAGCAAGAAGTCAAAACGTGATTGCGGCAGCAGGAACAGGTTCATCCACTGCAACAATGATCGCCTGCTGTCTTCACCATCTGGGGGATGTGGCCCCAATTATAGGGCTGTCGGGCGCTGCGATTTTCCTGGCACAGTATAAATCATATTTTATGATATCTGGTATTTTAATGAACTTCCTGGGGATTACACTAATGCTAAGAATTTTAAGAAAGCACATAATTATGGCCTGTCACGGCTAAAACGGAGGTTAGCATGGGGATAAAAGGCAAGATTATAGTATTAATTGCAGTCGTTTTCTCCGTTCTGGTGCTTACTGGATGCTCCGAAAAAGTAAACAGAGAAGGAAGCAACCTCAATTCTGTGCGGGTTGAAAAAAAAGGTAATGTTACAGTAACCGTAGTTCTTCTGGACCTGGAAGGTGAGCAGCAGGATATTAGATTTGACATTACACTAGACACCCATTCAGTCAATTTGAGCAGGTATGATATTCTAAGTGAGGTAAGTCTAAGCAGTGAGAATGGGGCCTCGCTTACAGGTGAAGAGCTTGTATGGGAGAGCGTATCCAACGAGACCCATCATATAAGAGGAAACCTTGTTGTTCCCGGTCAATTAATGAAACAGCCGGGATATGACAAGATTACACTTGAGATTTACAACCTGGACGGTGTGGATGTGCGGCAATTTACCTGGAATTTAAAATAGATATCAACTATATCGACAAAAAGTGAGAAACACTATCCGTTTAGTTGGATAGTGTTTCTCACTTTTATGACAAACGAAGTGTGCATTTCTAACTAACAATTCTACATTATCTATTTTGTTAGTTTAACATGTACCTAAACCAGGACATACTTAAATTAAGCCCTAATTGATTATGAAATCTATACTCCTAATCTCCCGCGTATTTAAATAATCTGGGGAAGGTGATACCATGAGTAAGGCTGTTTTAAAAGTTGAGGGCATGACATGCAGTGCCTGTGCCCGTTCGATAGAAAAGGCATTACAGGGCACTGAAGGTGTAGTTGAAGCGGGTGTTAACTTTCCTGCTAAGAAAGCGTATATAACTTTTAACGAAGGTATAACAGGCACTGACGCACTGTTGACAGCCGTGGAGAGTGCCGGCTATACTGCCATCGTAATCGAAGCTGATGTAGCTATATCTAAAACAGACACTAAAGAGAAGCAGGGAACAATAACCGAAGTTTACCGTATATCCGGAATGTCGTGCGCTAGCTGCGCGCAGTCGGTGGAAAAAATTATTGCCGATGTGGATGGTGTGTTTTCGGCAAATGTAAGCTTCGCCACTAACAAGCTGGCATTAGCTTATGTTCCGGGTAGAGTAGATTTAGATGCATTACGCAAATTGGTTGAAACCGCTGGCTATAAAATGGGAAAAAGCGCGGACGATTCTGCTGCTGATGTGGAAGAAGATGAAGAAAAAGAAGTAAAGGAAGCACACCGCCGAATGGTGATAGCAGGGGTACCTGCAGTTATTATCGTCACTTTGATGATCATTAACATGTTTGTGTATATGATTGAATTTAATATCTACACGACTGTGGTGGCAATCTTAGCATTTCCTGTCATCTTTATTGCCGGGTCAAAAACGCATAAATCCAGTTTAAACGCAGTTCGGCACCGTAGTGCCAATATGGACGTACTAGTACAGCATTTTTCAAATAAGTATGCAAACGCTAAACTTCTATATCATCCATTTTATATTTCCAGCGATAAACAACAGGCTCAGCATTGACTTCATCCATATACTGATAAATGCGCTGAACCAATTCATCTTTTGTCCTTACACGGATACCTTTTAAGCATACTCGTGCAAACTTGCCAAAGAAACTTTCTATCATATTTAACCAAGAGCCATGCTTAGGGGTAAATACAAAATCAAACCGTCCAGGGTGCTGTTCCAGATACCTACGCGTTTCTTTTGATGTATGCGCACTATGATTATCAAGAACAATTTTGATCTTCTTATCCTTATCATACTTTTCATCAAGTATTTTCAGGAAATCAACAAAATCTGAGCTTTTGTGGCTTTCCCTGACAAGAGGGATGATTTCCCCAGTCATTAAATCCATGCCGGCAAGAAGTGTTACCGTGCCTAAACGCTTGTATTCACTATCGCGGCCCACAAAGCCATGTTTCATACTTGGTCTCAAATCATCCATCGTGTTGGCAATTGCTTGGATGCCTGGTTTTTCATCATAAGATATCGTAATGATTCCGGTCTCTTCATCGCTTTCAAATTGCAGTTCCAGCTGTTTATACACAATAAGGACATCGTTCATTTTTCGTTCGAATTCAGGATCTCTTTTTTCTAGATAATACCTGATCTTGTGGGGCTTTATGTCCGCTTCATTAAGAATAGTGTTAACAGTAGATGGAACAATTGTTGATAGGTTTGGATATCCTGCATCATCACAGTTTTTTCTAATATGGCTCTGTAGACTACGTACTGTCCATAATTCCTGGGCATACCCAAAATCTGTAGGCCTTTGGCATGCAAGATTTCGCACATATACTTTATCTTCGTCTGTAAGAATGGCTTTACGACCTCTGCCTAAATCGTCTTTCAATGCCGATTCCACACCTGATGAAACGTATTTTTTTAGACATAGCTCTACTGAATTTCGATGAATATCCAGTTTTTCTGCAATCTTTACATTGCTCATACCGTCTGAGCTAAGTAGTAGAATTTTTGCGCGTTGCACCTTTTGAGCTTCTGCTGTTCTTGTATTTGTAATTGCAGTCAAGTATTCAATTTCTGATTCAGCAAGTTTAAAACTGCCATATTTTTTAGGACGTGCCATACGTATCTACCTCCATAATGTTTATAGATATAGTATAGCACTTTTCAATATATTTGCATAGTTATTTTAAAAACATTGTACTAGTAACACTGGGTTCCATTCCGCCATTTCTTATCGGGCTCGCATCTTTTATTATTCCTGTAACCACGTTTATCGAAATGGGTGCAAACATAATGTTCTTTCATTTAATTGGGCGTTATTTAGAAGCACGCGCCAAAGGTCATGCCTCTCAGGCAATCAAAAAATTATTGCAAATGGGAGCAAAAACTGCGAAAGTTTTGCGAAATGGCGAAGAAATAGAGATCCCAATTGAAGCACTGCAACCCGGTGATGTGATGGTCATTCGGCCTGGTGAAAAAATTCCCACTGACGGTATCGTTGTGAAAGGGCATAGTGCTGTGGATGAATCGATGGCAACTGGTGAATCTCTGCCTGTGGAAAAAAGGGAAGATAGCGAAGTTATCGGTGCCACAATTAATAAGCATGGTCTCTTGCACGTTGAAGCCACAAAGGTGGGTAATGATACTTTCCTCTCTCAGGTAATTAAAATGGTGGAAGAAGCGCAGGGCACGAAAGTCCCTATACAGGAATTTGCTGACCGGGTTACGGGTTACTTTGTTCCAGTAATAATTGTATTCTCCATTCTCACTTTTACAACATGGGCCATTTGGGGCGACTCAATGCGTAACTTACTTTTTGTCGTATCCCCCTTTCTCCCCTGGATAAACCCTACTGTTGGTCGTTTTACCCTGGCTTATCTTGCTTCAGCCGCAGTTCTTGTCATATCCTGCCCGTGCGCATTGGGGCTTGCCACACCAACCGCACTAATGGTTGGCAGTGGTATTGGCGCGGAAAAAGGTGTTCTGATACGCCGCGGCGAGGCGATTCAGACAATGAAAGACATTAAAGTCATCGCTTTTGATAAAACAGGTACTCTAACCAAGGGTAAACCTGCTGTTACTGAAGTAGAAGTCACCGGTGAACTTGCGGATGAACAGTTATTGAGCTATGCCGCCAGCGTGGAATCTGCTTCAGAACACCCACTGGGCCACGCCGTTGTAGAGGCAATTAAAGATAAAGATGTTAAACTTAAAGAGGTGTTGAATTTCACTTCACACACAGGCAAAGGAGTAAGTGGAGAGGTAGAGGGCTACACAATACTGGTAGGCAGTCGTTTGCTAATGCAAGATCACGGGGTTGAGGCCAGTGGGTTTAGGGAAAGGATGGAGCAACTTGAAGAACAAGGCAAAACGGTGGTTATTGTAGCTATGAACCATCAAGTTGCCGGTTTGATCGCCATCGCCGACACATTAAAAGAAGAAGCACATTTTGCTGTATCCGAACTAAAATCTTTGGGGCTGGAGACAGTAATGATTACTGGAGATAACATGCGAACTGCAGCAGCTATCGGCAAGCAGCTTGGCATCGATCATGTGGTGGCCGAGGTTATGCCTGACGGTAAAGTGGAAGAAATAAAACGGTTACAAGAAAAAATGGGTATAGTAGCCATGGTTGGGGATGGCATTAACGACGCACCCGCGCTGAAACAGTCTAATGTGGGGATTGCCATAGGTACCGGTACGGACATTGCCATTGAAGCTGCAGACATTACGCTCATCCGTGGTGATTTGGCGGGCTTGATTACCGCAATTAAACTTTCACGAGGTACATTTACTAAAATTAGACAGAATTACTTCTTTGCCTGGTTCTATAATGCTATTGCAATTCCTATTGCAGCCATGGGATTATTACACCCAATGATAGGTATGGCTGCCATGAGTATGAGTTCCGTAAACGTAGTTTGGAATTCTCTTCGCTTGCGACGTTACAATGTTGACGCCGAATACAATGTAAAGCTAAAGCCGTAAACGTACTAATTTAATAAAATATTAACATCTCAGGTTAATAGTTTTCCAATAAAAGGTGGTTGGAATAAATCTCCAACCACCTTTTATTTTTGGAATTTCGATAGGATACACACGTTATATTTGCTAACTTAGATGCCCTTATTAATAATACTCTCGGGGATGACATCAATAATGTTTCCATCTTTTTCATCACAATGTTCTTCTTTTTTGTCACAATGGCTCTTTCCGCCACCGTGCATACCACGCATCATGAAAATATGCATTAGCGGGCACAACAAAAATATTAAATAAGGTAAATAACGTTCCATTCTCATGCCTCCTACAATTTGTAGTAAATTATGCCACAATAATTTCCATCCTTAAACAAAGAAGGGGGGTAGTTTAACGCCATACCTAGGGCTAAGAACTATGACCGTCGTTGCAATGAGCGACCCGGGGAATAAAAAAACGAATTTCTGCTGCCATTTTTTTGCCTCCTTCCTATGTGTGTCAAGCATAGTGCTTATTCTAAACTAACTGTTTTTATGGTTATTTTTATTTTGATTTTGAGGGTATTGTTCCAGACGGTTGATAGTGCAGCAATCGGGGGTTTGTCCCTGAAACTCCTTCTCGTTCGCCTTGGCCAGCTTGTCAATAAAACGCTTGAAAGCCTCAAACATGAGATTTACCTCCTTGTAATAATGCTTATATTCAATGGCGTTACCTGATGTAAGGAAGGGGGTTTACCCGCTCCCCGTTAATTCTGATTTCAAAGTGCAGGTGCGGTCCGGTAGAAAAACCTGTGGAGCCAACAATAGCAATACGTTGGCCTTTCACAACAGGGGAGGCGTCCTCCACCAGAAAACTGTCGTTATGAGCGTATACTGTAGCTACTCCACCGCCGTGGTCTATGATGACAAGATTGCCGTAGCCGCTGCCCATGCGGTATGTATAGGCGATACCTGAATCAGACGCCACCACATAAGCGGGCTTGCCGATGTATGAACGCGACTTGGGCCAGCGGTTATGGGGGATGCCGATATCTATGCCGCCGTGCCAGGAGCCCGGTTGGCGTGTAATAGGGTTAGTACGATAGCCATAACCTGAAGTAATCCAACTTGGTCCAAATTCCTGCAGGGGCCACAGGTAGGCTCCGGTGCCTCTGGGTACTCCGCTTTGCGCAGCCTGCAGTTGCTTTATTAACTGCTCAATTTCCTCTGCTTCATCTTCCAGTTTTCTGATAGCATCTTCCCGTTCTTCAATTTCTCCCCGTAGTGCGGTAAGCAACTGTTCTTTTTCCCTGTTCTTAATCTCCAGTTCCTGCTTTTTGTCCAGGTTGGCCCCATGCAGAGATAACAGCTCCCGGTTACTTTCCTCAAGTGCTGCCACTAAGGTCTCTACTCTTTCTTTTTCTGTTTCAAACGCAATAAGCAGTTCCCTGTCCTGCTCCATTATTATACTTAGGTCGTTGTAGCGCGTCAGGAACTCGGTAAAAGAAGAACTGTTGAACAATACTTCCAGATAGCTGACACTCCCGTTCTCGTGGATAGCGCGCAGGCGAATCCCCAGCAGTTCTTCCATTGCATCAACGCGCTCTTGTGCCTCAGCAAGTTCAACCTCCGCCTCGGAGATTTTTCTTTCGGTGTCGGTTATTTTGTTTTCAAGAGAGCGCAGTTCCGCCTCTACCCTGCTGATTAGGTTATCAAGATTTGCCAGTTCCCGTATCAGTGTGGTCTCCTGTCTTTTGCCGGCATCCAGCTCTTCCTGGGTTCTTTGCTGTTCATCCCTGACCGCGTCCAACCGGTCGTGTTGTTCATCAAATTGATTTGCCAAAACGGGCAGGAACGCTCCTATCAAAAGTAATCCTGCCAGTATATAAACAAACAGCCTCAATACTTTTCTTGCCAAAACTATTCCTCCCTGGCTTCGCAAGTGCCGTCCCTGTTAAGCGCGCTTTTTTGAAATTATGATTTCTTAAATTGAGCGTTTAGCAGGAATAGTGCCCTATGGAACCACAGCAGATTCCCATTGTTTCACAACTCCTTTCTTCTTCACTGTCACAATGTCCCTTACTACCACCGTGCATACCACGCATTATGAAAATGTGCATGAGTAAATACGGCAAATACCGTTCCATGGCGTTCCTCCTACACTCTGTAGTAAACAATATTATCACAATGCCTGGAACATGCATGCAAATAGTATAGTGCTATAATATTATAAACCTTAAACCTGACTTTAATGTCAATACATTTTTTATGCGTTAACAGACTTGATTCTATTGAGGACTCAACGTATACAAAAGGCTGACAATATGTTTTATGCCAGCTTTTTGTGTATAGGGAAATTCTTTTTGACTAACAGAGCTTGAATTAGTTAAACCGGCAATTATTTATTCACAGGCTTGAGTGGCGGTAGCACAGGTGGAAACTCCTCGCTCCATTTTTTGTACACATCGAGCCACTTGTGTGCCACCTTTTTGTGTCGCCATGTTTGACACCATGCTCGCAGCAAAGGCTGATCCACCAAAGGCCATTAGGGTTGCAACCATCGTGACAGTTACAACTAATTTTCGTATCTTCATCAGTTTCACCTCCTTGCCCTAAAACAACTATAATAAAAATTTATGACTAAACAATAATATAAGTGTGAACAAACATTGTCTGCACAGTATCTTCACAATTCCCCGGGTCATTAATATGAGAAGTTAAAAATGGGTGGCTTGAGGAAAAATTCATCCCACCCACCCATTTATAAAAGTTTAGTGATCAAGCTTCGATTTCAGCAAGGACAGCCTTTATCAGCTGAGGCAGCGCTTCCTGTACGGGCGGAGAGAGGCCGATGCTGAATTTATTACGTTCAGTGATTTCCATGGCAAAAAGGACTACTGCCTGCGGCATCCTTTCTTCACAGGACTTCAGCCCACGCTCAAATACGGGAATAAGATTAAAGCCATGCACTGTCTTTTTCAGGATGTCAAGCGACGCCTCGTTGCCAGTCAGTTCAAAGCGCTCGAACGCCCCGGCCCTGCGGCCCAAAGAGACGGCATCTATCAGGATCAGCTTACGCGAACCGAAGACCAGTTCATCAAGGAGAAGACCCGGACGCCTCATCTCCAGCAGTGTCACACCTGGACGCATCTTATTCCGCTTTAATTCCCTGACTGCATGAATGCCAAGACCCTCATCGTAAGCGAGGATGTTTCCGCAGCCAATAACCCTCGTCATTTAATCTCACAGCCTTCCGGCTTCATTGTTTATTCTATTCTAGGAACTAAGCCAAATCCCTTTATAGTTTTCAGAATATTGTTAATATTAAGTAACTTATTTTCTACTTCCTGGCTTGACCGCCGGAATACCCTGCAGGCAAAGGGGGCAGTCGGCTGAGTCAAAAGCTTTTGCATCCAGTTTTATCAGTGACGTAAAAGGTACATCAAAATCAGCCATGCCGCCGCTGCGGTCCACTATTGACCCTACTCCTACCACTTCTCCTCCCATATCTTTAACCAGGTTTACAACTTCAAGCACTGAACCACCGGTTGTTACCACGTCTTCCAGCACCAGCACACGCTCGCCCGGCTTAACATTAAATCCCCGGCGCAGCTCCATTTCCCCATCCTTATCGCGCTCGGCAAAAATACCACGCACACCAAGGCTCCGTGCAGTTTCATAAGCGATAATGACCCCGCCCAGTGCCGGGCCGATACACAGCTGGGGCTTTGCAGATGCAAAATGTTCTGCCAGGGCGCCGCAGAGAACCGCGGCATGGTGCGGGTACTGCAGAACACGGGCACACTGCAGGTAGCGGTCGCTGTGTTTTCCCGATGTGAGCAGAAAATGGCCTTCCAGCAATACTTCTGTTTCTTTTAAAATTTCTAAAACCTTATCTTCTGTTAACATTTTTCACCATCCATTTCAGCCAGCAGGCGCTGCAGTGCTTCTTGCGGCTTTGGTGCTGCAGTTACCGGGCGGCCCACCACCACGTAATCCGCGCCAAGATTTACGGCACAAGCGGGAGTTACAGTGCGCTCCTGGTCGTTTTGTGCCGCCCAGGCCGGGCGCACCCCTGGCGTTACTATTAAAAACTTTTCACCACACGTTTTTCTGATCAAGGGAATTTCTCTGGCTGATGCCACCACACCGTCTAAGCCGGCGTCGCGGCAAAGCAGTGCCAGAGAGGAGACCTGCTCGTCAAGCGGCCTTGCTACACCCAGTTCATCCCTTAGCTCATGCTCCGACATCGATGTCAGTACTGTCACGCCAAGCAACAGCGGTGGAGTAATCCCAAGTGCTGCTGCTCTTTTTTTTGCTGCTTCTGCAGCCTGTGCCATCATTTTACTGCCACCGGAAGCGTGCAGATTGAACATGAAAGCACCAAGGCCCACCACAGCTTCAGCCGCTCTGGACGCCGTATTTGGTATATCGTGGAATTTGAGGTCTAAAAAAACTTTAACCCCGGTGCCGGCGAGCTCAGTCACAATTCCCGGCCCTGTATTATTATAAAGCTGCAGTCCCACCTTAAAAGCGCCGGCCAAATCCTTCAGGCCGGTTGCAAGTCCCAGCGCTTCCTCTTTAGTGTCCACATCAAGCGCTATTATTATTTTTTCCCGCAACCGCACTCGCCTCCCGCTTCTGTTTTATTCTCTTTCGCCAGTCCTATTATCTGCCCCAGCGACGAAAAGCTGTTATCACTCAGGTAGGCAGAAATCCCGTCGATTATCTGCGGGCAGATGAGAGGGTTGTTAAAATTGGCGGTGCCTACCGCCACTGCGCTGGCGCCTGCCAACAAGAACTCTGTGGCATCCTGCGCGCACGAGATACCCCCGAGGCCAATAACAGGAACATTCACGGCTGACGTGACCTGCCAGACCATGCGCAGAGCCACCGGTTTTACTGCCGGACCGGAAAGGCCTCCTGTCAGGTTGGCCAGTACCGGACGCCGCGTCCTCACATCAATGGCCATTCCGAGCAGTGTGTTTATTAGAGAAAGTGCGTCAGCGCCGCCTGCCTCAGCAGCACGGGCAATTTTTACTATATCTGTCACATTGGGCGACAGTTTTACAATCAGTGTCTTTTTTGTCAGCAGTCTTATCTTTTGCACCAGTCTCTCTACCAAACCCGGTTCAGTGCCAAAAGCCATGCCCCCTGCCGAGACATTGGGACAGGATATGTTCAATTCAAAAGCAGCTACTGCCAAGTCTTTTTCCATTGCCCTTACAACTTCACAGTAATCTTCCACCGAATGGCCGGCCACATTGACAATTACAGGGACACCGTATTTGGCAAGCGAGCTGATTTTTTCTCTGGCCGAGGCGGCGCCGGGATTTTGCAGGCCAATAGCGTTTAAAAGGCCCGCCGCTGTCTCTGCCAGGCGCGGGGGAGGGTTGCCTGGGCAGGGCGAAGCTGTGGTGCCCTTGACAATAATAGCACCAAGGACAGCAAGGTCAAAATAGTGCGCATATTCCTCCCCGTAACCAAAGCAGCCTGAGGCGGGCATCACCGGGTTTAGCAGCGTCATACCGCCAATCTTCACACTTAGGTCAGGTTTCATAGAAATACATCCTCCCCTCGAAACACGGGGCCATCCGTGCATATCCGACTGTAGTCAATCCCATTGGCCCTCATTGCTGTGACACAGCCCTGGCACGCTCCCACCCCACAGGCCATCTGGGCTTCCAGCGAGACAAAAACGTCCCGCTTAAATCGGGCGGACAGTCGAACTACTTCGCGCATCATAGGCGGCGGCCCGCAGCAGTAGACAGGCGCATCGGTTTCTTCAAGAGCAATGGAAGCTGGCTCGGTAACCAGCCCACGGTGTCCTGCCGTGCCGTCGTCGGTGGCCAACACCACACTGGTGGCAACTTTCCCAATCTCTTCAGGCAGGTATAATTCCAGGCTGTTTTTTGCTCCGGCAAAAAAGTGCACCTTTTTCCCCGCCCGCCACAGGATCCGCGCCAGAAAGAACAGAGGTGCAATCCCTATTCCACCGGCCACAAGCACTGCTTCTTCGCTGTCAGCAACAGCGAACCCGTTTCCCAGCGGTCCAAGCACGTCCAGTACCTCACCGGGCTTTTTTCCAGACAGCAAGTCTGTCCCCCTGCCGCAGACGCGGTAAAGCAGTACAGTTTTATCTTCAGTACAATCGTGGATGCTGAGCGGACGCCGCAGCAGCGGGTCCAATGTTTCAGATACCGAAACATGGACAAACTGTCCGGGTTCTGCCTCCAACCTCCCTGAGAGCACAAGGCGCCTGATGCCATCTGCAACCTCGCAATGCTTTTCGATTTGCATCAAATTAATTTTCATTATTAGATCCCTCATTTGCATGTCCGCTGACAATACCGTCCCGCATAACCACCTTCCCCGCAACCATGGTTAAAACGGGAGTACCATACACTTCCCAATCGTGAAAAGGTGTATTTTTCCCCTTTGAGTAAAATTGATGGCGGTTTATAACACGCTTTGTCTCAAGGTCAAGTATTACCAAATCGGCAGCACTCCCTGGAGACAGGGTTCCGTAAGGCAGGCCAAGAATAGCCGCAGGAGAACAAGACATCTTTTCTACCAGGAGGTCCAACGGCAGCATTCGACTTTTTACAAGATGGGTATACAAGACAGCAAAGGCAGTCTCCAACCCCACAATGCCAAAAGGCGCGGCAGTAAAATCGCCGCTTTTTTCACTCTCGCTGTGAGGAGCGTGGTCGGTAGCAACTGCATCTATTGTCCCGTCTGAAAGCCCCTCACGCAGCGCCTCCACATCAGCGGCAGTACGCAGCGGCGGCTTCATTTTAGCCATAGCAAACAGTGCTGCTACAAGCTCATCGGTCAGCAGCAGGTGGTGTGGCGTAACCTCCGCCGTAACATTCACGCCTTCTGCCTTTGCTCTGCGTATCATTTCCACGGCCCTGGCTGTAGAGACATGCATAATATGGAGCCTTGCGCCTGTCTCCTGTGCAATTTGCAAATCACGCTTTAACATACGGGTCTCTGCTGCGGCAGGAATACCCGACTGCCCCAGTCGCAGGGAAACGCTGCCTTCATGCAGCTGCCCCGCGCCGGAGATGGCTTCATCTTCACAGTGCTGGAGCAGGGGAATATTGAGCTGCCGGCATTGGATGAGTGCTTCCCTTAATAAATCAGTGGCGGCCACTCCCCGTCCATCGTCAGTCACAGCAACCACTCCGGCTTCTTTCATGCCGCCTATATCCGCCAACTCCCGCCCAAGCGAGCCCTTAGTCACAGCACCCACAGGCCAGACGCGTACCAAACCGGCAAGTTCCGCTTTTTCCCTCACATACCTGACTACATCTTTATTGTCCAATGACGGGTTTGTGTTTGGCAATGCGGTAATGCTTGTGTAGCCGCCTGCAGCTGCCGCCCGGCTGCCGGTCAGAACAGTCTCTTTATACTCCTGGCCGGGTTCCCGCAAGTGGGTATGCATATCGAACAGGCCCGGAATAACTATTTTCCCTGCGGCGTCGATCACTTCCATGCCTTCAGGTTCTATCCCCGGAGCCAGTGCTTTTACCCTGCAGTCACTGATTACAAGGTCATACCGCCCATTAATTCTCCGGGACGGGTCGACAACCATCCCACCTTTAATCAGAAGCACAAGATTTCCCCCTGTTAAACATGATTGCATTTCCTAAACTAACCTGAAACAGCAGTACTGTACCAGTTCCGGTCCGGATGCTCCGGGTAGTGCAAGAGACGTTGCGCCACCGCAATCCCCATCATATATAGCGCCGATGTGGATAGGTGGGTCTGAACTGAAGAGTCAAACAGGATGTTGGCTGAGGGGGCAAATTCCTCATCTCCCGTCCATAGAATTATCCCAAGGGGAACGAGGGGAAAGACCGGGATAATCATACCCACATGACCAAGAGTTGTTGGGACACCTCCCAAAAACCCTGCCGCCTGGCGAAACATCTCAGGCTGCGGGCCGAACTTCCTGGCCAGCGGAAATATAGCTTCCTTCTGAAACGGCGCGAAATGGTGCGGCCCCCCGGGAAGCTGCAGAAAAGAGAGCCACTGGTTGCGCAATGGCAGGCTGCTGGCTCCTGCCAGATATTGAAGGATAATTATCTGCTCCTCGTGTGACGGGGCAGGCCAACCATCTACAGTTATCCCGCCTTCAGGGTGAATCACCAGGCAAAGGCGCCCCAGGTATAAAAATTCAATTTTTCTTTCTTCGGTTTTATAAGAACCCCCTGCAGCCTCGGCCATAAATGACGGGTCTTTGGCAGCAAAGTTCTGCAGTGATTCTAGATAGGCTTGTCTGTACTGCATAAACTTACCTCCTGAGTTAAATCTGTACAATATTCGTCGCTTTTACCTGCTTCACCTTTTTTTATTAATATAAAAAAGACGTAAAACGTCGAATATGCTCAGGATAAGTCTTTCCAGACCGGCCCGCCTATGGTAAAATAAAGGCACTGGAGGGGGGATGGATTTGGCTAAACAAAAACCCGCATTGCTTTATACCACAGCTGTTGCAACTCTGCTTACCCTGCTGCTCGCCGGCGCTTTTTTTAATCTGATTCCGTGGACAAGCAGTGCCACAGAGGCTTACCCCGGCACACAGCAACAGCCGGGAGAAGTTCCCGTTGACCCTCCCGGTGCTGTGGAGCCGGAACCAGGGCCGCAGCAAAAGCAGCCCTTATTCGAAGGCAACATTAACCGCCTGCCGCTGGAAATGATAATTGACTTATTAAGTTTTATGGAATCCCCCATCGCAGGCGCCAGGATTAATATGACAGACGGCCAGTTGCCCGGTGCGCCTCGCGCCTACAGAAACGGCACCCACGAGGGCACAGATTACTATAATGGTTTTTCCGGCACCCCCATTGCCCGGGGCACTCCAATCCTGGCTGCAGCTGATGGAATAGTGGTCCGCATAGACCATACATACATAGAAATGACAAGAGCGGAGAGGGATGAATATCACCGCATCAGCGCTGCATCACTCACCACCCCCGAGGATATCCTTGATAAGTATCGCGGGCGGCAGATTTGGCTCGAACACAGCGGAAAGGTGATAACGCGTTATGCGCACCTCGATACAGTTAAAGATGATTTAGCCGTGGGAGACAGTGTCACGGCCGGGCAGCAAATCGCCACTGTTGGCAATTCAGGGACAGGTCCCGCCATTACAGGCGCCAACACAGAAATGCACCTTCACTTTGAAATCTGGCTGAACGGCTATTATCTCGGCCAGGGTCTGAGTGCTGCTGACACACGTACAATTCTTCGCGGTATTTTAGAATAGCCTAGATGACGGGCAGGACAATTTTCCTGCCCGTTTTCGCTTTTCTAAACAACGGGTTAAATAGCACCTCGTGGTTTATCCTCCACAGATTATCCTGGTAGCGCAGAGCTACACGCATACAGTGCTCAGGGAAACGTTCATAGCGCAAAAGCGATGCAACCTGGTAGTAAAACTCCCTGCCCTCCCTGGACAGGGCGAAGCGTTCACTTTGGAGCAGGTCATTTTTATCCAGGTCTGAAATAATACTCTGAACCTCAAAACTGTGAACACCTGTTGTGCCTTTGTAGAAATCATACCTGATGCACGAGCGTTCGGACGGTTGGCTGCTGGCTGTGGCAAGAAACAGGAAGTTGTGCATTGTACGCTGACGGTCAAAATTAAAAGCAGACAAAAGCTTAAGCAACAACACATGATGTAGTGTATAAGTAAAGGAATAAACGCTCATAAATCCTACCCTCTCACAATTCTCCACACATATACAGTTTGGCTCAAACCGCCGAAATTATTACAATAACCAAAAATTAAACGCCGGGAAACTGTTCCCGGCGTTTATGAGTTTGTTGAAAAAATCATAGTTTGACTCAGGTAATATGATATTCCCGAGAATATACTCAGAAAATATGACAGAAAACCCGTCCCCGTGTCTTATACCCGTAGTTTTTTTGTTTAGAAGGACCCTCTAATCATTGACGCAAGAAAACACATTACTGCATATGATATAGTGCATTTGCTTCTTTGATATACATACAATTGGCAGTACTTGGGAAAGTTATCAAATAGAATGTTCGCTTTGAGAGGCGAACTTCTGCCGTGTTCGTGTTTAAGCACGAACATATTGATTACGCGGTGAGGAGCGATTCTATGGAATACATGACGATTACCTGCGATATAAAAAATTCATGTAAACTGAATAATCGGGAAGAAGTTCAGATAGAACTGATTAATACGCTTAAAGAAATAAACAGGCAGTATGCACATGTTATAGCTTCCCCTTTTATCATTACCCTGGGGGATGAATGGCAAGGGTTAATGAATGTGGAATGCAATTATAATGAGATTATTGCGTTTATTCAGGCCAGAATGCCTGATATTACGTTTTATACAGGGATTGGGATCGGCGAAGTTACGATATCTAACTTTGAGCTAACTGTAAACCAGCTGGACGGGCCTTCTTTTCATAAAGCCAGGAAAGCAGTAAAACTCGCAAAGCAACTTGATTACTCTCTTGTCCTGATTAAATAAAAATTAAATATCTCTGGATAACAAAACCAATAAAAAAGGCCACAAAGATACTAATAAAGCTGCCAATTAAAAAATACTCTACAAACGCATCATCTTTAAACTTGCGGAATCTTGCTACTGATTTTACACCTAATATTAAGCCGGCCCAGGAAGCATTATTGGTAGCTACAACGGTAATTACCAGGAGCCTTTCCAACAGGCCGATAATGTATCCACCATCTTGAGCGCCCGCATCTTCGATTTGGCTTCCTCTCATTTTTTTTATGTATATGCGGATAAAAATACCGGTTCCCCAAATCCCGACTACCAGGAGATTGAATACGGCAAGTATACGTATAAAGGCCCCGGTGCCGGCTAGACTTTCTAGCTGACGTATGAAAGGATTCAGCCATGGAGCAGGTGCCAATTTTTGCTTTAAAATAATTACTAAAAACATGATTACCGTGATATGCAGTAACTGGTCAAAGAAAAATGAAACAAGGCTATCCTTCCCAAAACGTGCTTTCATCTTGTCTATCAAATAATGAGTAGCTGAAATAATAATTAGGAAAAACAACAAAAATGGTGTCCAAACGTAATGGATAATGGCAAAAACCCCCGCGAAAAAATGAATAAGTATATGCAGTCGTAAACCCCGTTTTCTTTCGTCCGGTTCATCCGAAAACCTCATGTCGCAAAGTTTTGTTGTTTGAAAAGGGAAGTCAGCCAAAAGGTGAGCGAGCAATAGTGACAAAACCAGCGCAATTTGCGTCAACATACTAGCTCCTTTCCAGGAGACAGTAGTACGCCAACAGGCTTTCAATCACTTCTCCGTTTCGCTTAATTGTAAATACTTCAGCACTATTTAATCTTTTACTAATATTGCTGATAGATTTTTTTTCTGTTTGTTCCACTATTTTTCTGTATGAACCATACTTTAAGTAATCAAGGTATATCTTTTTTTGATTAAATGTCATTTTATTTTTTAAAATTTCATTGTTTTCAATAATAATGTTTACTAATTCATTGAGTGTAATTGAATTAAGAAAGTTTATATCTCCGGACAGTTCTTCAGAAGTGGCCGCTATTTCATGCTTGAAGGAATTTCGACCTGTTTCATCAACACTAAAATATACTTTTTTTCTTTTACTGGTAACGCGATCCTTTTTCGCAGATTCAACTGCTTGTCTGGCATGGTGGAAACAAGGTCCATCCATATTACGAAGATCATTGTCCAGTGAAGTGGACAATGGGCCAATACCCATCCCTGCATAAAGTTCAATGTCATCATTCCAGAACATACGTTGAAAGGCTTCCACAATGTCGTAAATTTTAGCTGGCTTATGGGTAATTACCTGCCACTCATCTCCAAGCGTGACGCCCGCCGGTGCAGCAAGCATTTCCTTGTAACGCCCGTTAAATTTAATAATATTATTATTGAGGCGGAGTTGGAGCTCGTTTCGCTTATCACTTCGCCTTGAGCCAACAAGATCAAAGATGACTACACCATACAATGACATGTTTTCACCTGCCTAATATCTTTGGTGCCATTATAACAGTTTTTTCCAAGCTATACAATTCTAAAACAGCGTGCTGTGTTGTTTATGATTGTAGCTCTTATGACCTATGAGACCCGTCCCCTTGGCTCACAAGCTTGACTCAAGAAAAAGATGACAGGAACCCCGTCCCCCCGTCAACCCCCCCCGTCAACCCCTTTTAGCGGTAGACGTCGAGGGCGTCGAGAATGCCGGTAAGAACTTCGCCGGCAGGCGAGCGGATTACTACACGGGCCATTTCATCATAGGGTGTTGTGCCGCGGTTGATTATTAGAAGATTCTTGCTGTAACGCGGCAGATATCCTGCCGGGGCTACCTGCAAGCTTGAGCCTACAACCAACATACAATCGCAGCGCATGGCTTCACGCTGGGCTCTCTGAAAAGCAGGAGGCAGGTCTTCGCCAAAAAGTGTTATATCAGGTTTTATTACGCCGCCGCAGCTTGAACAAGCGGGCTCATCGACGAATTCATGCAGTTTATTTTTGCTCCCGCAGGAAAGACAGGTACCTGCTGTTATCGACCCGTGCACTTCAAGCACATTTTTTGAACCTGCTTCCTGGTGCAGATTGTCAATGTTCTGTGTAATAACCGCCTGCACAAAACCGCGCCTTTCCATCTCAGCAAGCGCCAGATGTCCGTTATTAGGCACTGCTCCGTTGATAACACGCAGCAGCGGCATTATTCTGCGGTAAAACCGCTGCGGGTCACTGTTAAAGCTTTCGATTGTAAAATCTTCCGGGTCTTCATTCTCCCACAGGCCTGTACCCGGACTGCGAAAATCCGGTATACCGCTTTCAGTAGAAATGCCTGCTCCAGTGAGCACAACAGCATGACGGGCTGACCCCAGTATGTTGGCAGCTCTGTTGATTAGTTCTTCAATGGGCAAAAAGCCACCCCCCTTTTTCTAATTATACCATATTAAGGGAATATTTCCACTAATCATGCGGAGGATTTTTTTTTATCTTCCTGAGAGCATGTGAAACAGCTGCCTTAACCTCCTCATCATACCGCCTGTTGTCAATTTGTTTTGGCTCACTGCCTAAACTTCCGGAGAACAGATAGCAGGGGGGCAGCAGATTGAGCGCAGATGTGATTATTTCAAGCCTGCACTGCCGGCAGGAGCAAATCTTATTTTTATCCAGCGTAAAGGTTTCATCAAGGCGTCGGACGACAAGTTCTTCCATTAAATTATGCAGCCCGGGCGGTTCACTGCCGGCAGTGTTTGGAGTACTTTCTGATTGTTGGGGATTATTTCGCTGCAGAAAACCCGCAGCCCAACCCGTTGCAAGCAAAAAGAACTCCTGGTTTTGATCCATTGTTTTACTGTACTCATCAAGCAGCATTTCTTCGAGGCGCTTGGCCGCCCTAATCCTGCTGCGTACAATACGCAGTGACTGCCTGATAGTAATTTTGTGGCCGCCTTCGATATCCAGTGTGCTTGGCGCCGGTTCCTTCCCGACGCCTGTTATTGACCGCAGGCGGAAATAACCATAGGCAGGGTCGCATCCTACCCGGGGGGTGGAAGCTTTAAGCGGGAGAAATATCAGAAAAGGTGAGAAAGCAAGGGGAGTCAGATTTACCTGGCCAAGCAGGGAGCCATATTTGCGCCTGGCATCCTGTATATTAATAGCAAAAAACCTGGCAAGCTGTTCTACAAATGAGCGCAACCCCCGTGACTGCCAGCCGGTTGTACCGTCCCGGTAAAAAAGCGTTATTCCCTGTCCTACACCTTCACGGTAGGATGGAATAAAAGCTGCAATACTCAGTACCTCCTGAAATGACAATTTGTATGCCAAAAAAGAACCCCCTTCATCCATATGTAGGGGGACATTCTACTATATGCAGTTAATTGTGCCTGGGTTCCAATGTAGGTAGCGTATGCTACTTGTCCCTTTTAAGATATGAAATCATATTTTGATAGGCCTTATGGTCAATATTCAGTGTTGCATTTATCTCTTTAAACCTGTTGGAGACACTTCCTGCTGAGACCCCGTACTCCTGTGCCAGCTCTTTTTGTGTGAGGTTCAGGAAATGGAAGCGCGCCAGGCTGTACTCGAGAGCTGCAGCCCAGGTTTCATACTTTGCAATGCGTGGCACATCTGGGTATACCGAGTTGATATAGTCAAGCCAGATCGCCTGAATATCATCAAAAAACCCCTCGTCATAGCAATCACTGCGGCGCATGTTTTCCATGGCGCAATCCATGACCTGCTGCCATTCTTCCCGCCAGACAGGCGTTTTAACCGGGTAGCTGTCAAGATCCATACTCTTTAGCTCGCCATCGTTAAAGACCTGCACAGTGCCGCCCTGTCCCATGTTTTTAAGTTCCAGCAGCGCCAGTTGGCGAATTCTTTCTTTGATCCACGGATTTTTTATAAAATCCTGCAGCGCCCTGCAAGCTGCTTCACCACCCTGTGTGCCGTAAAAACGGAGAATATTTTCTTTGAATTCGTCTGAACCATGATACAGCCGGTTGCTTAGTGCCTGCCGGAAGCCGGTGCTGCCGGAAAACATACTGCTTAGCTCTTCAGGGCTCTCAGAGCGAAGTATTTCTTCCAGCACTAAATCCTTCTCCGCGTAAGCAGGTAGATCACCTGGCGCCATGTCGTCCTCCAGTGCATCAAGAAGCTCCATGGCCTCAAAAACCATATCTCCTTCGGGATCGGCATCCAGATATCGCTGCAGATATTCCCTTGATTTGTTCATATCCTCCAACAGCCCGTAATTTATGGCCAGTAAAAAATAACAGTCGGCAAGGGTATTGTCAAGATCTAATATAATATGGTGAAAAATACGGTTAGCTTCCTTGAGACGTCCCAATTTGCTGAGCAGGCAGGCAAGGTTGTAATGATTATATGGATTCTTTGGTTCCACTTCTACAGCTTTCCTGAAATGCATGAGGGCTTTGTTTAATTTATTCTTCTGATAATAGGTCATACCCTTCTGCAAATAATAACCCGCTTCCCGCTCAAAAGGTACAACTTTATACCTATTGGCGGCTCTTTGCTCTCTGGAGCTTTTCATGTTCTCACCACCGAACTCTGTTATTTTAATCAACCTGTATCCGCATTCACTAAACCGAGGAACACACTGCGATCAAGCAACCGATCCCATTCCGTCCAACCGGTGGCATCACTCCCCCTGCTTACTACTTTGGCAAACTGGTTGAGTCTGGCTGAAGTCAGGTCTGCATGAAACAGTGCAAAGGCTTCAAATGTCTTTGGCACCTCCGGTGAACCCCATTCTTTGTGTCCGTGATGACTCAATATCAAATGAGACAGTTCCATTCCCAGCTCTTCCGGGAAACAATCGATGACAGCCAATTCTTTGTCTATCATTTCCTTTCCCAGTGAAATATGGCCAAGCAATTTCCCTCTGGTGGTTAGTTCAAAAGTAAGGCTGTTGACATCATATTCATCGATCTTGCCTATATCATGCAAAAGTGCGCCGCTGTAGAGGAGTGAAGCGTTAAGATTGGGATATAAAGTTAAAATATGGCGGCAAAATGAGGCAACCTCCAGGGAATGTTCAAGCAATCCTCCCAGGTAATTATGGTGTACCGAGCGGGCTGCAGGCGCCTTTGCAAACCGGGATAAAAATTCCTCATCTTCAAAGAACGCTCTCAGCAATCTCCCCAGGAAAGGATCGGCAACTGCGCCCAAAACATTATTTAATTCGGCAAGCATATCGCTCTCATCTCTTGGAGCTACTGCCTGAAAGTAGCGTCTTTCCGCATTGCTCACAGCCTCAAGGCTGTAGATAACCAGCTGCAAGCCCCTGTATTCGCCAACCTCGCCCCGCACATGCACAATATCGCCTGTTTTAAACTTGGAGGCCACTTCCGGCCCTTTTTCCCACACTACCGCACGGACAGTACCGGAAATATCCGCAAGCGTCATCCTCAGGAACTGCTCACCTGAGCGGTTTGGCTGGTTAAAAGAGACAAGTGATTTTTCAGTGACGAGAAATTCGCTGTCCACAGCAACTCCAACTTTAAGATCTCTGACAAATTGCTTCAACTCACAGGCCTCCATAACTCTTTCTTTGACACTATATTCCCCACAGCTGACGTTTTTCCTCTTTCGGAGAAGTAAATCAATAAAAACGAGCGGTCTTTTACACAAGAAAAAAAACCGGCCACCGGCCGGTTAAAATAGCGGATAGCGCGCTTCTTGCCACAGAATCCACACCATCCCACTCATAGTTTACCAAAGTTGCTTATACTAGTAAACTTTTTCCGAAAAATTCCATCACTTCATAAGATTTACTAAATTGCAGCTGAAAATATATTAATGCGGCTACAGCGCTGTGAATTTACCGTGGCTGTTTGTGATTTTACCCATTTCTTTCAGTCGGGAAAGATGTTTTTGCAGAATGTTTTTTTCAAAGAATAAAAAAAGATAAAGCGGCTCCCTGTAGCGGGGGTAGATTAGCTTTTTACCCACCAACTCATCAAGTGAGCGTGGTTCTTTAAGTGCAGCCAGTATTGCTCTGTCGCGGCCTGCAAAAAACGCGGCATAATCAGTCAGCCTGCGTTCAATATTGTCCGCAAAGTAACCTTCACCATGACCTGAAAGAAAATGACCGGCATCAAGATTCATCACTTTAAGTATGGATTTCTCAAATGCATCCAGATCAGACCTCTCATGGGCATACCACGGCCCAAAGGAGGTAAGGTCGATGTCAGCGCCAATCAGCAGGCCGCTCTTTTCTTCATAAAAGCAGCAGTGGCCGGGAGAGTGTCCAGGTGTATGAATGACACGCAGCTTTGTGCGGCCAAAATCAAAAATCTCACCATCCAGGAAAGTACCGTCAACCCTCGATTCACGGTAGCCGGCATTGGCGAATATGGGCTGGGCCTGCTCCGGGGTGAAGCTGTCAAACCCGGTAAACTTCAGGAATTCCTGGCGCGAGAGAATCGGCAGCTTATCTTCCTCATGACAAAACACCTGCGCTTTGGGAAACATGCCGTTGCCTCTTATGTGATCGGCATGGAAATGGGAGTTTAGCAGTATATCCACTCTCCCCGCCAGGGGAGCAAGCGCATCTTTGCCTGCCGCGCTGTCAATCAGCGCACATACTTCATCCTTGATGTATACACAGTTGCAGTAAGGGAAAAGCCCGCGGTTGTTTCCGGGCACCAGGTATATTGTGTCGGTGATTTTCAGCATATTTCCTCCCTGAAAAAAGGCGGCCTGACCCGTAGGGAGTCAGACCGTTTTTTTGTAAATAAATTGCTAAAACTTAGGTCTTGGCAAAAGCCCGGCACGAGTCACAATTTCCGGCACGATTTCTTCCCAGGCTACGGCCATGATGTGGACGCCTGCCACTCCTTCGACATTCTTTAAATGTTCAATGGTTTCTACGCAAATCTGAATTCCTTCTTCTTTTTTGTTGGCAGCGCCCTTCATGCGTTCCAGAACCTCATCGGGGACAATCATCCCTGACACATTGTTCTTCATATAGCGCGCTGCGCCCAGTGATTTCATGGGGATTACGCCTGCCAGGATGGGAACCTTTTTATGGATGCCCAGTTCTCTTACTTTTTCCATCCAGCGTTCAAAGCGCTCCATGTCAAAGATGGCCTGTGTCTGAAGGAAGTCGATTCCCGCCTCCACCTTTTTTGCCAGGCGGTAGGCACGATACTCAAAGGGGTCTGCAAACGGGTTTTCCACAGCGCCAATTAAGATGTTGATAGGCGCTTCCAGCTTTTCTCCTCCGGCAAAGACCTGCTCATCGCGCATATTTTTCAGCATGCGGATTAGCTGCATGGAGTCGATGTCATTGACATTCTTGGCCTGCGGTTCATTGCCAAACTTGGCATGGTCGCCCTGCAGGCAGAGGATGTTCTTGATGCCCAGCGCCACAGCACCCAGCACATCGCTTTGGATGGCGATGCGGTTGCGGTCGCGGCAGGTGATTTGGATGATGGGGTCAAGGCCCATGTGGACAAGCATGGCGCCGCAGGCGATGCTGGAGGTGCGGACAATAGCTGTCTGATTGTCAGTGAGGTTGTAGGCGTCCACATATTCTCTCATCATCTCGGCATGATGCTCTACTTTTTCTCCTTCAGCGCTTTTTGGGGGTCCCAGTTCGCCGGTTACCACAAAAGCGCCGCTCTTTAAAACCTTTTCAAGATTGCTTCCTGCTATCACAGTTTTACATCCTCCCTCACCATTTTTCTCGGCCCACCGGAGTGAGTCGTCGACCAGTCCTTGGGAGGTTTGATTTCAGCTAACGCGTCCAGCTTGCCAAACTTCTCCAGACGCTCATAAATTAAATTCCAGCCGCAGTCCACGTCTTTGCTGATTTCACATTTGCCGTATTGTGAACCGCCGCACGGTCCGTTGAGCATACTCTTGGAACAGCGGGCGATAGGACAGATACCCATTGTCTCCTCAAGCACACAATTTCCGCAGCCCAGGCAGTTTTCCATCCAGACGCCCTGCTGCACCGGCAGTCCCATAAAAGTTGTATTGATGCCGGGCAGGGTCAGTTTATCCTGGTAGTGCATATTCATTGTCTGCACACCCACACCACAGGCCAGAGAGACTATAACGTCGGCTGCTTCAACTCCTTTGCGTGTTGACTCCAGGAACTCAAACTCACACTGCCTCTCCACGGTATGGCTTTCCACCTCTACCGCTTTACCGGCTTTTTTGCGTGCCAGTGAAATGGCCAGGGCAGTTTCACGGGCTTCTTTGTCGCCGCCGGCCATGCAGACTGTTACACATTCGCCACAGCCAAGCACAAGCACTTTCTCATATTTTTCAACCGCCTTCAGGATTTCCTGCAGGGGTTTACGTTCGCCGACGATCATTTACTTTCACCTCCCCCGCCAATTTCAGCTACATTTTTAGCTTTAGCAAGGAAACTTTCAGCCGTCTGGGCGAAGTTCCTGACCTCGTCCGGGGCAAGATTAAGATGTTCCACACGCTCCTGGGCAAGGCCAAGTTCAGCGATGATTTCTTTGGCACGCATTACGCGCTGGCCGGCCCATTTGGCAACATCACGGTACGAGCACTCTTCTTCCTGCTCGCAGCCTGCAACAAACACAGCCTCGGCTCCAAGTTCAAGCGCCTGCAGCATATTTACAACCTCGACCTTGGCAACGCAGGGTACGCGCACCACAGCAAGGTTTGCAGGCCGGCCGTTATTCAGGTACTCAAGAAAACTCTGCTCGGCGAAAGCGCCGTAGCTGCAGCAGAATACCACAGCAGCAGGCCCGTTTTGCTGTGCCGACTTGACTGCTTCTTCCAACCTGTCCAGGGATGCCTGTGCGTAGTAGTTGCGGAAACGGATAGCACTCGCCGGGCAGATACCCACGCAGAGCCCGCAGGCCTGGCACTCTACATTGCGGATGGTGAATATACCGTTCTCGTCAATGCTTGGCACGCCATAGGGGCAGGTGCGCAGGCAGGTAAGACAGACAGCACACAGTTCATCGATGCATTCAGCACCTGCTGCACAATCCATGCAGCGCCTGCTCTCACAGAGAGCCATCTGCTCGGTGTAGCCGGTTTCGGCGTGTTCAAAATGGGTCTTGCGGGTTTTGGCATCAAGCAGAGGTACAGAAACACGCTCCACAAGCTTTACTTTTTCAATTGTAGTAGCCGACAGCCCATCAAACGTTGTAAATTGTTCCACTTTATCAGCATCAAAGGGTACGCCATCAAGGTGAGCCTTCACAGCCAAAGCAGTTTTGCGCCCTGTGGACATGGCCTTGACAGCGGAGCCGGGGCCAAATACCAGTTCACCGCAGGCAAATACGCCGGGGCGCGTAGTCTGCAGGGTGCGGGCATCAAATTTGATAATTCCCCGCTCCGTGAGCTCAATACCAAACTCTTTCAGGTAAGACAGGTTGTCGTTGCCCTGCCCGATAGCAAAAATGACAGTATTGCCGTCAACAAGCTGGCATGTGTCACCCAGTTTGGGGCTGAAGCGTTTCTGCTCATCGAATACTGACAGGCATTCCTGCACTTCCAGCCCTGTAATATTGCCGGACCCATCGAGTGTTATTTCCTTGGGTCCCCAGCCGGGAAACATCTCAACTCCTTCGTCGATGGCCTCTTCTATTTCCCATTCAAAGGCCGGCATTTCTTCGCGGCACTCCAGGCAACCCAATTTAACCTCTTTTGCACCGCAGCGCAGTGCCGTCCGCGCCACGTCCATGGCGACATTTCCACCGCCGATTACGATTACACGACGGCCGGGTTCAAACTTAAACCCGTTAAACTTGGCATCATGCAAAAAGGGCAGGGCAAGCATTACGCCTTTGGCGTTATTGCCGGGAATGGGAATGGCACGGCTGACGGGCAGGCCCATGGCCAGCACCACAGCCTGATAATCTTTTGCTAAATCATCAATGCTGAAATCTTTGCCAAGTTCAGTGCCTGTCTTTATTTCCACACCAAGGCCGGCTACCTGGGCCACATCCCTGCGCAGCCACTCCATAGGCAGGCGATAGTGGGGGATGTAGCTTGCTACGGCGCCTCCGCATTCTGCGGTGCGCTCAAAGACAGTTACTGCAAAGCCCATTTGCGCCAGTTCTCTGGCTACCATCAGGCCGCCCGGGCCGCCTCCCACCACTGCCACTTTTTCGGGGCGGCTGGTCTCAACTTTTTTAACTTCCGGCCAGCTTCCGTTTTCCACAGCAAAGCGCTTAAGCGCCCGGATGGAGACTGCCCCATCCACGTCCTTGCGCCGGCACTCATCCTCACAGGGATGAGCACAGATCATGCCGCAGACTGCTGATAGCGGGTTTATTTTCATAATCGCTTCCAGCGCCGAGGTATGGTTTCCGACGGCGATTTGCCGTACGTACTCCTGGACGTCAGTATTGATAGGGCAGCCTGCCTGGCAGGGAGGATACTCCGGCAGCAAAGTTGCCGCGTTGTTTTTTACTTTACTCAAATGGCCCTCCTCCTTACAGCAGTACTATTTCTGCTTGCGGTATACATCCACATAGCTGTCGCAGTAAATGTCAAGGTTCATGATAATACGGGCGCTGGCAATAGCCTCCACCAGTTCGTTATCACAGGCGTCGCAGATGGCGGCGTCAAGCCCGTTGGAGATTCCCATCACTGCGAAAGTGCGATTGATGAGTTCCCGGCTCTTGGTGCCCTGTGAAATGTTGGAAAGGCCCACCACGGTACGGGGGGATGGGTCTGCCAACAGCTTAATCTGGCGCAGTGTCAGCATCACTTCGGGGCCGTGGTCCTGACCCACATTGCAGGGCAGTACCAGCGGGTCGATATAAAGATCTTCCATGGGAATACCGTATGAGTCAGCACAGGCCACCAGTTCCATGGCCAGGGCTACGCGCGCATCGGCATCCTTGGGAATACCCTGTTCGTTCATGGCAAGGCCGATCACAGCAGAGTTATACTTCTGGGCAAGGCCAAATACGCGCTCCATTTTAGGCCATTCAGCGGGAACAGAGTTAATCATGGCCGGGCGCTTGCAAATCTCAAGGCCAGCTTCGATGGCGTCATAGTTGGTGGAATCAAGAGCAAGGGGCGAGTCGCTGGCTTCCTGGGTCACTTCAACCAGCCAGCGCATAACCTTGACCTGGTCCTTAGCGGCCGGTCCGGTGTTTATGTCGAGATAGCGGGCGCCTGCAGCATCCTGTTTCCTGGCCCATTCCTGGACGGGACGGGGGTCCATATCCCGGATGGCCTGGCCGATGTCTTTAAACATCCCGTTAATTCTTTCACCGATAATGAACATTGAATTACCTCCCTATCATTAAATGGTGCGGCCGTACAGTTTTCGGCCGTACGGCCGCGTTAGGTCCCAAACTAAAGTTCGGCCTTAACCATGAGCTCGTCGATATTCTGTTTGATAAGCGCCGCCGCTTTGGGGTGGCGCATAACAACGATGCCCATCCCGGCCTGTATCAGGGACATGGCGGTGGTTGCTTCCCACAGAATACCGCGGCCTTCCTGTTCACCCCAACCGGGATAATCTTCCACAGAAGCATTGGCTTCTTTAACACGCCAGACTTCATAGCCGACGTTGCCAATCATGGGCATACCCAGCATTGTGTCACCCTGCAGGGCGCCGTTGCGGGCGCGCTCCATGATGGAGTAGCCGTATTCCAGGCCGTAGCCCATCGCGGCAATGGTTGGATCAATTACGATGCGCTTGGCAGGCAGGTTCATTTCAGTGATAAGAATGTTCAACTGTTTACAGATGTTGATATCAATGGGTGATTGAGCAATAATGTTGTGCTTGTGAACCATACAGGCCGCTGTCAGGGACTTGTAGTTCTCCTGTTCAGCAACGCCGAGAAGAAGGTTTTCACCTGCTGCCGCCTCAGCGACGGCGGGCATGACAAGATTGTCTTTTTCCGGCTTGCCACAGCCGATAATCACCAGCGGGCAGCCAACGGCAGCCAGCACATCTTTTACAACCTTTACGCAATCTTCGGGAGAAGCATCAGAAACATCGGGATCAGCGCTGCGCAGGCGGAGCACTATCAGATCTGCGCCGAATTCCTCCACGCATTTTTTCGCCCAGGCTGCCGCGTTGCCGTAGACATCACCATAAAAAGCATCAAAGCAGGCATTCCAATCTGTGGGTGCAGAGTCCCAGACCTCCAGGGCCACCACGGGACGGTTAGGGGTTTCACCCTCATAATGTTGGAAGGGCAGAGCGGCTTCGCCGCCTACTGTAATGGTGTAAGCACGGGTGCCTCCCTGATCTTTGGTAGCGCCAAGGACCACCTCTCCTACCTTACTTCTATACCTTTCTTTCACTGCAATAAAAGCCATGAGGTACTCTCCTTTCTTATGCTTTATTAACGACTGTGACCGTGGGAAACAGGTTCATATCGGTGTGCGGCAGAAAGAGTGCGGATACAAACTCCTCCATGAATTCATTTCCCGCGGAAAGCTCAATGTAAGTCATTTTTTTACCCAGTTCCTGCGCTTCACGGTAGGCATCCTGGGAAAGAAGGGCCAGCCTTGACCCTTTTACTGAAGAGTTGCCGATAAAGACATACTTTTCGGCGGGTAAATCGGGAAGCAGCCCGATGCCTATGGCATCACGGATATTGATATAGTTGCCAAAGCCTCCGGCGATCAGCACTTTGTCGATGGCTGACTCTTCAAGCGACACAGCTTTCAGCAGGCAGCGGATTCCGGCATAGACAGCTCCTTTGGCACGCAGCAGGTTCTTAACATCATTCTCAGTGATGACGATATCTTTGCCGCATTCAGTTACATCACCGGGGACCAGCACAAATTCGTAGCCGTCGTCTCCCTCGCGCATGCGCGGGGTGTTGATGTCAGATTGCATTTTGCCCGCCCTGTCAATGATTCCTGTCTCGCGGAACTTGGCCAGGCAGTCTATCAGGCCTGAGCCACAGATACCCATGGGTTTCATCTTGCCGATAGTGGACACTTCCACTTCAAAAGTCTCAGGGTCGATCACAACGTGTTCAATGGCGCCTTTCATAGCCCGCATGCCAAACGTTATACCGCCTCCCTCAAAGGCAGGGCCGGCGGAGCAGGCGGCGGTTACAAGCCAGTCTTTGTTGCCAAGCACCATTTCGCCGTTTGTGCCGATATCGATAAAGAGGATTATTTCATCAGCTTTGGCCATGTTGGTCAGAAGCGTCCCGGAGACGATGTCCCCCCCTACATAAGAAGCGACAGAGGGGAAGCAGGCTATAAAAGCGTTTTGATTAATATTGAGCCCAAGGTCAGCAGCACTTACGGGCGGTGTGCTCGCCGCCAGCGGGATATAGGGTTCCAGGCGGATATATTTTGGTGTCAGGCCAAGGAACAGGTGGGTCATGGTTGTGTTCCCCGCCACCATCACCATGTGCACATCATCGCCGCTGACATGTCCTTGCGCCAGAAGATCGTCAATAAGCTGGTTGATGGTACTGATTACAGCCTTGTGCAAATCCTGCAGGCCGTCTACCTTTTCAGACGCATGGATCATCCGTGTTATTACATCGTCACCATAGCGGGCCTGCTTGTTATACGTCCCTTTTTTACCCAGGGTCATTCCGGTCTCCAGGTCTATCAGGTAAACTACCACAGTGGTTGTGCCAATATCGACGGCAAGTCCGAACGACTGCCGCGAAGAGTGCCCTTGTTCCAGATGCACAATATCAGCGCAACCGTTTAGCTGCGCCACAGTTGCCGTCACATTCCAGTCACCTGCGCGGAGGATGTCAGCAAGCGTCCGCAGCGTGTTAAGCCCGATGTGGATATCATTGCAGTCCACTTCGCTACGCAGGGCCGCCTGCAGGCGGGTGAGGTCGGAGGCATTCTCGATCAGTGTGGGCGCACTCAGTGACAGTTTGAATTTGCGGCAAAGCGGCTGCAGTGGATAGCCTTCAGCCAGCTCTTCATCTTTTTCCACCAGGATTTCTTTTTCACCAAGCAGGACTTTATGCTCGTCCAGCCGGGAATCTCTGGGGATTTCGATAACAACATTGCCGTCCACCACAGTCTGGCAGGCCAGGACAAGTCCGGCCTGGCGCGCCTTGGCGGAAATATTGCCTTTACCTTTCAGCTTGACCCGGCCGTCCTTCACCTTTACCAGGCAGCGCCCACAGGTTCCTTCGCCACCGCAATTGCTCTTTAGTTCCACTCCTGCATAGGAAGCGGCGCGGAGCAGCGAGGTCCCGGGCTCTACATGTGCTACCAGGTTATCGGGAAAAAAGAGGACCGAAACTTTATTCATAGTTGTCACCTATTCTATGCAAAATTAGATTTTGCGAATTTTGGAATACCGGAGGCTTCACGCGGACCGACCATGATCTTCCAACCCGTGGCTTCTTCGGTGCTGCCGGAAAGTACAGCCACGTAACCGGGAAGGACCAGTGTCTTGTGGTTAACCTTGGACTCCATATCGTTTAGTTTCAGAGCTTTGCCAATAGACTCGCCTGTAAGCTTGCCTGCGGCCCAGGCGGTGAGGACTGAGATGCCGTCTGTGTTGACAGGTACTATATAGGCAGGCACCTTGCTGCTTTCAACTTCACCCTCCACGATAAAATAAGTGAGTGAGAAGTTGGTAGTGATATAGACGGGTGAATCCGGAGTCACATCGCCCACGGCTACAGCCTTGGCTTCTACCTGGATTGGTTTTTGCGGGTCTGTAAAGAGGTTCTGGCGCCAGGACAGAAGCGGCAGCAGCTGCTCTTTTTTGGCAGCCTTCATGACGACAAGGCCGGCATACTTGGAGAGATAAACTCCTGCCTGTACAACTTCCTCAAAGGGGTCATCCTTGCTTGTAAAAGCCATTGCAGCGTAACCAAAGGGGCGGAAACGCTTGCGGACAGCCGAGCGGCGCATCTGCGTCAGATCGGTCAGCACCTGGGATGTTTCCCTGCTGCCGCTGTCAAGAACTAATTCCTTGTAGCCAAGCTTTGTTATTTTCTCAACCAACTCGGACAGGTCGTCCAGTCCGTTGCCTTTAACAGCCAGCGGGCACGCATACTTTTGTGCCAGTGCAGTCATTGCCTCATAGTTATCATTGGTGGCGGCATAAACAAGGGGTTTACCGGCGGCCACCGCAGATAAAGCGGCTTCCATGGCGGCCATATCTTCGCTGATGAGCACCATCGGCCTCTTTGTACCGGCAGCCACAGCTTCGGCAGCGGCCTTAAATTTGGCAGCGTCACCGGAGGCATTCTTCAGTGCCACCATGTCAGTGATAAAGCGTAAGCCCACGCGCTCGAATTCCAGGCCGGTGTATTCAGCAACTCTGGCTGCAACATCCTCCGTGTCGGAAATCTCTACCGCAATGGCGGTGGGATGATAAAAACGCTTGTCGTGGCGGAACAGTTCAGTTTCATCACCGAGTTCCACTGTGGTGTCGCCGACCCCCACTTTTACCAGGCGAATCGGCGGGGCGGCGGCGGCGCCCAGCGCCTCCTTGGCAGCTTCAGATACATGCGGGCATTTCTCCAGAGAGGCCTTACCGGCAGCCATAGCCATGGCAAATGCCAGGCAGGTGGGAAAACCGCAGTCACCGGTGTTGGTTTTGGGCAGCTGTTTGTAGATCTCAAGACCTGTTAAACCCATAATTACTTCTCCTTTCCCTCGGATATGATTTTTAAGCGATTAACTGATGTTAAAAATTCTAAAGGGCGGGCAGGCTTTCTAACCGCCCGCCCTTTTAAAATTACATCAAGGGGTCCATGGTCAGGGCAGGATGCCCTTTCTCCTCAAGGAACGGCAGGATTTCGTCCACAGTGGTTCCAACAGACTCATCGGCTATCTTGTCGACGAAGTCAGCACCCAGGCCCTCCTCCTCGGCCCGTTTGCGGAAGTCATCTCCCAGGAACTCTTTGAGTTCTTTGGGCATCCAGACGATACGGCCAAGGCCGCCGTCAGCTGTAAGGAACTTCTTAGACAACATGTAGGTGCGGCCGATGCCCATAAAACCAGGCGCCTGTACACCGCCGCCCACTGAACCGGCTAAAGTGGAGAAAGTCATACCACTGGGAGTGTCTCCTGAATGCTCACGGGTGGTAACCATGAGGCCGTTGGCTTCGGGCACAATGGCCAGGATAGCTTCAAAGCAACCGCAGGAAGTCATGGGACGGTCCATCAGGGTGTAGAGGTTGACCTCTTCCACGCTGCGGTTTGAAGTTGTATAGACATATTCATTGACCGACTGCCACATGCCCTTCTCTTCATCGATAACGCCCTCTTTCTTGATGGGACGGTTGGGGCCGTTGGGATCGATTTCGAAAGAAGCTTTGGCATCAAGCCAGCTCACAGCGCCGCATAAGCCGACGCGCTCCGGCGCCACCACACAAACATGGTTTGGCGCGAAGGACTGGCAGAGAATGCAGGAGTAAAGCTCTTCCACTGCTTCGTCGGTAAGGCCCTTGAGGCGCGCATCGCGGACGTTGTAGCGCTCGCGGGCTGCTTTTGCTAATTGGTCTACTTTTTCCTGCTCAGTAACTATGGTTACCTCAACGCGGCCCACGATTGCCGGGAATTCATCCTTGAACTTGGCAATTAAGAGCTCACCGTAATGCTTGAGCCTAAAGCCCTTGTTGAACGCTTCCTTGGAGACACGCAGCCAGCACAGGTCACGCTGGGCCACGTGCCACAGGCCTTCTCCGTAGTTGATGAAGTAATGGATCCGGCGCTCAAGCACACCTTCAAAGTCTTCCTGCATCTTGCGGCCAAAAATCTTGACCGTGATGCCGAGGGGGTTGCTGCTGCCTTCCTTCATTTCGTCAAGGTCCGGGCCGATAACAGTAATCTTTCCGTCATCGATTTCTTTCTCATCCACCATCTGTACCAGCTCAAAGCCGGTAGCTTTGCCGCCGCCGAATTCCACATGCATATCACCCTTGCGGATTGTCTCACCCTCAAAAGCGGGACCCACAGTGATGGGCACGGGAATCTCCAGGATTTTCAGTTTAATGCCGCGCAGCTCCATGGCGTATTTGACAATAGTTTCATAGTTGGGATGCGAAACATACCAGTCGGGGATTTCTTCTTCCAGCTCAGTGTCACAGATAACCGGGAAGCCAAGGAAAATGGCGGCCATGTGGGCAGCCACCTGGACTTCGTCGATCTCGCCAAGGTGGAGTACAAAGGCCAGAACACGGCGGCGCTGGTAGTCACGGTGTTGTTCGCGCAGGCCGGGGGCGATACCGCCGAAGGCCATGCCTGCACGAAGCGCATAGTTGACTGCATGGATTACCTGGGTGAAGTTGCCAAGCGGGAAAGCGATATAGTCTACGCCGAGCTTCATATTTTGCTCAAGCAGCTGTTCGATAACTTCGTTGACCATGAAAAGCATCATGCCCTTGGCCTGAAGTTCCTGCACAATCTTGGCGGCGTCGGCGCTTGTGCGCGCCCTGCCGACGATAACTGCCTGGCCGGGGATGGTCCAGTCAACCAACTGGATACCATACTTACGCAGGATGGGGTCGGTAAGATATCCTGTCCACGGAGCAACATGGGGCTCAGCGCCGTTCAGGTAGCGCAGGGACTCGATAATTTCAGCGGCATAGGCGGTTGATTCACCACAGAGGCGGGCGTTAAAGAAGCTAAGTTCTTCTCTGATCTGGCTGCGCATCCTGTTGAGGATTGGCGGCAACTCGCCCAGTTTGGTCACTTTTTCGCCTGACAGGCTGCTGATAACAGGCAGATAATAAGCTGTATCGGGATAAGCCACCGACTGATCGGGGCCGTATTTGCGGATAGCCTGGTTCATTAGGATTTCCGCATAGCTGGTGGCGATTATTGCACCGTTGTAGGCTTTCTGCAACAGCTTCTTCGGGGCTTTATCTTCGGCCCCGGCAAATATTTCATCAAAGGCTGTTTTTGTAAAGGCTGTCTTTGACATGCTCTTTCCTCCTTTTTCACAAAAGTTTCCGTTTACCAGCCGGTTGAAGCGGATGCCTCGAACTTTTCAGCAGTTTGGGCGTGAATCTTGAGCTTCCAGCTGCGATAGTCGAGAGCTTCCAGTATTTTTTCGGCACCCTTAGACGGGTCGGTTTCCCAGATAAAGAAGCCACCGTAAACGTCGTGCGCTATTTGCAGGGCTATACCGTTAACCAGTTCACTGCCTGTTACAGGCGGTACCACGCCGACATGGGTCGGCAGGCCCATGGCCACGCACCAGGAACCAATGGCGATTGCCTTTTCACTCATAGCCTCAGGCGCGCTGGCTGCAAACGGGATCTTGGGCACATCGACACCGAGGTCGTTGGCGATAGCAGTGGCCAGGTTCATAGCCCTGGTGTTGTCAACACAGGAACCCATGTGGAAGACCAGGGGCAGCTTGCCCTCCAGCTTATCAGCGTTAGCTTCTTCAAGCCTGCGGATGAAGGCTTTGAGCCCGTCGCCCGCATACTGGTCCACAGCTTCCGGCGAGAGCAGCCCAAGTTTGGCAAAGGAACCGGCAGCACAGCCGGTGGCCAGGACAAGGACGTTATTCTTGGCCAGTTCTTTGGCTACCACTGTGTGGCTCTCGTCATGCATTACCTTGGTGTTGTTGCAGCCTGCCATCAGGACAACACCGCGCAACTCGCCCGACTTAAGGGAGTCGGTAAGCACTTTAACCGGCGCGTCGGCGTTGATGGCGCCAAAGAGGCCAAACATGGTCTCCAGGCTGAACCCGGCCACAACCTTGCTCTTCATGGACGGAATGATACATTCTGCATCACCGCGCTCTTTATAAGAATCGATAGCGATGCGGATAACCTGCTTGGCCTGCTCCAGGGCTTTTTCCTCACTGTAGTCAATATAGTGGGAGCTTGGAATCTTGGCGTTTTTTGAAGTTGTGATAATCTTAGTGTTAAAGCACTCAGCCACAGTCTGGAGGCCGGGCATGATGCACTGCACGTCGACGACCATGGCGTCGATGGCGCCTGTCATCATCGGCAGCTCCTGCGACAGGAAGTTTGTAACAGGGGGAACGCCCTGACGCATTAACACCTCATTACCTGTGCAGCAGATGCCCATCAGCTGAATACCGGCAGCGCCGGCAGCTTTAGCTTCGCTATCCAGCTCGCGCGCGGCCTGGACAATCATTTCAGACAGGAGCGGGTTGTGGCCGTGCACAGCGATGTTGACCTTTGCCGGGTCAATTACGCCGAAGTTGGCCTCGGTATAAACAGGTATCGGCACGCCAAAGAGCACGTCAGAGAGGTCTGTCCCAATATGCATACCGTTGTAATCGCAAAGCGCCACTTCAAGCGCCTTAAAGATCAGGTTAACGGGGTCAGCGTCCATGCCCATATGTGTTTGGGCGGTGGCGCTGGCAATAGTTTCAAAAATACTTGTGGGCAGAATGTCACAATCGCTGAATTTCTGCAGGCGGCCCGGGGTAACTGTCTTTTCTATCCATTTAGATTTACCGCCTGTCATGCGGGTAAAATCCTCAAGGCCTAGTTTAACAACGTCAGCGAGAATTTCAAGGTCACTGCGTCCTTCAGTTGCTATATTAAACCGGACGGCAATTGCCTTTAGCTTCTCTGGGCTCTTAATGCTATAGTCGGGAGCATGGCCCTCAAGCATAGCCTTTAAAGTAAGCAGGATATGCTTGGAATGATCTGAGTGAGCTGCTGCCCCGCCAAGCGCGGAGCGAACCAGATTACGCGCAACAATGGTGTAGGCTGTAGCGCCGCAGATACCCTTTGGCGCCTTGGCGGTTATCCGGCATGGCCCCTGGATACAGATACGGCAGCATATTCCGGTATCCCCGAACTTACACTGTGGTTGCTGGGCAAGGTAACGGTCATAAGTTGTTTCCGTCGGAAGTTCTCTGGAGAGCACTTCTAATACGGCCGGGTCAATAGAACGGTTGCGATCGACCGCTTTCTTTTTTGCATCAGACATATCTTCACTAACCTCCTCTAAAAGATTGATAAAAATGGTGCACATACAGCCGCAAGAGCAGCCGGTGCAAAGAGAGAGTTACGCTTAACGCGTCACCTCCCTCAGGAGCTTTTCCACCAGATCTTCAATACCCGGCATCAGTCCGGAGCCGGAAAGCAAACCGCTTTCCTCCTCCAGCGCATTATCCAGGACTTCTTCATCAAAGGGGATAATTCCAAGCAGCTCCTCTTCTGTAAACTGTGAATGGATGAAGTCTTTTTCCTTCTCGCTGCGAACCTTGTTGGCCAGAATTTTAACACGCCGGATACCCAACTCCAGCGCCAGCTTCTGCACTACCCTGGCTGTCTGGACAGAAACCCGGGTGGGCTCGGTAACAATAACAATGACATCAACACCGCGGGATGTGCCGCGGGTCAGGTGCTCTATCCCCGCGCTCATATCCATGATTACCATGTCGTCTTTATCAAGCAGCAGGCTGTTTAAAACAGCGTAGAGAAATGAATTCTCTTTGCAGTAACAGGCTGTGCCTCCCTGTTTGACAGAACCCATGCGCATAAAGCCGATATTCCCAAGCTTGAGGCTGAATTTATCAATAAGATCGTCAACTTTTGGGTTGAGGGAGAAGAAAGCTCCCCCGCCACCAGTACGCTCTTCCACCAGCTCTTTCATCTCAATAACAGGCCGCAACCCTGCCAACTCATCAGCAGGGAAACCTAAGGTGGCCCCCAGGCTCACATCAGGGTCGGCGTCTACTGCAAACACATTATAGCCCCGTGCGGCAAACGCTCTTGCCAAGTTGGCGGAAAAGGTGGTTTTGCCCACGCCGCCCTTACCTGAAATGGCAATTTTCACACAATTCCCTCCTGACATAGATGTATCCACCCGTTTAGATGGACACCCATATTTCTATTCGACGATGCATAAAAAAATCCTTTTTTTTTAATAAAAAATGATTCTCCTGACCCACTACGAGAGATTAAGCAGACAAAAATACTGTTTTACGCCGTGCTGCTAACGCTTACGCCTATATTGTCAGACTTTTCACATTATTTAAGCAAACCCGCTCAGGGCAAGAAAAAGCAGCACCCGCCTGTGTCCCTGGCTTCCCTAACTGCTGCAAAAGGAGAGTGCTGCTCTTAGTAGCCAATAGAAGTTCTAATTATTAGAGCATATTTTTTAGCCCTGATTATTTGCCGGCACTGCCTCAGCTTTGCTGAAGACAAGCACATCATCCACCACATCGACCAAAATGGTGTCGTTGTGGGTGAAAGTACCCCGCAGCATTTTTTCTGAGATTTCATCTTCGATCAATTTCTGGATAACCCTGCGCAGCGGCCTTGCTCCGTAGGTAGGGTCATATCCTTCTTTTGCCAGCATCATTTTTGCCGCAGTTGTAATCTCCATCCGTAAACCGTAGTCACTAAGGCGCGTTGTGAGTTCGCGCAGCATTAAATCAACAATTTCTGTCAGATGCTCCTCTGCAAGAGGGTGAAAGACAATAACTTCATCGATTCTGTTGAGGAATTCAGGGCGGAAGGTGCGCTTCAACTCATCCATCACCTGGCTCTTCATATTTTCATAGGATTTATCATCCACACCGGGCCTGAAGCCAAGCACAGCCTGCTTGCGCAAGTGAGTAGCGCCAACGTTTGATGTCATTATGATTACAGCATTGCGAAAATCAACAGTACGCCCCTTACCGTCAGTGAGCCTGCCGTCTTCAAGCACCTGCAGCAGTACATTGAACACTTCCGGGTGCGCCTTTTCAATCTCATCAAAGAGGATCACTGAATAAGGCTTGCGCCGCACCTTTTCAGTCAACTGGCCTCCCTCGTCATACCCTACATAGCCGGGGGGAGCGCCTACTAAACGCGCGGTGGTATGCTTTTCCATGTATTCCGACATATCAAGACGGACCATGGCATCCTCATCACCAAAAAGACTCTCCGCCAGGGCTCTGGCCAACTCTGTCTTGCCTACACCGGTAGGGCCGAGGAAGATAAATGAACCTATGGGCCTTTTTGGATCTTTCAATCCGGCCCTGGCCCTGCGTATAGCCCTTGACACTGCTTTGACAGACTCATCCTGGCCCACAACACGCTGATGCAGGATTGCTTCCATGTTAAGCAGGCGCTCGGTTTCTTCTTCGGCCAGTTTTTTCACAGGGATACCAGTCCACGCTGCAACGATATGGGCAATGTCATTGGCACCCACAGAGGATTGGTCAGTAACCTTGCGCTGCTCCCACTCTTTTTTCTGATTCTGCAGTGTTTCTTTAAGCTGCTGTTCCTTGTCACGCAGCTTGGCTGCCAACTCAAATTCCTGGCTGCGTATTGCCGCCTCTTTTTCATTGCGAAGAGTCTCCAGCCTTTCTTCCAACTCCTTTAAGTCCGGAGGCGCGGTATAGGCTTTAAGGCGCACGCGTGAAGCGGCCTCGTCTATTAAATCTATGGCTTTATCAGGTAAAAAGCGGTCGGTGATATAGCGGTCGGATAGCCTGACTGCAGCATCCAGAGCTTCGTCGCTGATCTTTACCCTGTGATGGGCTTCGTAGCGGTCACGCAGTCCTTTAAGAATATCCAGTGATTCTTCCTTACTTGGCTCGCCCACGGTGATGGGCTGGAAGCGCCTCTCCAGTGCCGGGTCTCTTTCGATATGCTTTCTGTATTCATCCAAAGTTGTGGCGCCGATGGCCTGCAGTTCTCCGCGGGCCAGTGCGGGCTTAAGGATATTGGAGGCATCGATGGCGCCCTCGGCGGCACCGGCGCCAATCAGGGTGTGGAGTTCATCAATGAATACAATCACGTTGCCTGCGCTGCGCAACTCGTCCATTAGCTTGCGCAACCGCTCCTCAAATTCACCTCGATACTTAGTGCCTGCCACCACGGCAGCCAGTTCGAGGGTCACCACACGCTTATTTTTCAGCGTCTCAGGCACCTTGGCCTCGATAATCCTCTGTGCAAGCCCCTCCGCAATGGCAGTCTTGCCCACACCGGGTTCACCTATCAGGCAGGGATTGTTTTTTGTGCGCCTGGATAGAATCTGTATCACACGCTCTATTTCCAATTCACGGCCAATAACGGGGTCGAGCTTGCCCTCGCGCGCCAGCCGTGTCAAATCACGGCCAAATTGATCCACAGTGGGTGTTTGCGGCACTGCTTTTCCTGCTTCAACCGGTAATGGCTCGTCACTTGAGCCAAGCAGGCCAAGAACAGACTTGCGAGCCCTTTGCAGGTCAGCCCCCAGGTTGGTCAGCACCTGGGCGGCAATTCCCTCACCTTCACGTATCAGCCCAAGCAGCAGATGCTCGGTACCCACATAATTATGTCCAAGGTTCTGGCCTTCTTCAATTGCCAGCTCAATCACCTTCTTGGCGCGCGGTGTATAATTAACCCCTTGGTGGGTGGGACGCTGGTCCGTTTTGCCAAATAACTTCTCTACTTCTGAACGTATGCTGTCCAGTTCAACACCCAGTGCAAGCAGAACTTTGGCAGCAATTCCTTCACCTTCTCTGACCAATCCAAGCAAAATGTGTTCAGTCCCCACAAAACTGTGATTGAAGCGCTTTGCTTCGTCCTGTGCCAGGACAAGAACTTTTTGTGCTCTTTCGGTAAATCTCCCAAACATAAACATTTTATCCCCTCCTAGATACCGTTTTTTAAACTTTGCCGGCACCCAAACGTTTATTGATTAAGCGGGCTCTTTCCATATCACGCTCTAACCCATCCAGTTCCTTTCCCGTCCACACCTGGAGACAGGCAGGCTGCAGCATTACCATCAGTTCTTTCATGACACTGCCGTCAACTTCGTCAATCAGCCCGCTGTCGATCCCAAGACGGACATCGGACAAAAGCTGCATCGCCTCCTGCGACGACAGTACACGGGCATAGCGCAGTATACCCAGAGCACGGTTTACACGGTCCGCCAGGCGTTCGCGCCCTTCATTCAAAAGAAGCTGCCTGGCCTGAAATTCCTGCTCAATAACCTGCTTTGTCACACTATAAAGGTTGCGCACAATTTCCACTTCACTCTGTCCCAGTGTAATCTGGTTGGATATCTGCACCAGGTTGCCCACCATTTCAGACCCTTCTCCATACAGGCCTCTCACTGCCAGGCCAACCTGGGCAATTGCAGCCAGCACCCTGTTAATTTGCTTTGTCAGTACCAAAGCCGGCAGGTGAACCATGACCGAGGCACGCAGTCCCGTTCCCACATTTGTCGGGCATACTGTTAAGTAACCCCAGTTTTCGTCAAAAGCATAGTCAAGTTCCCGCTCAAGCAAATCATCGTAGCTCATGGCCTCCTGGAGCGCCTGTTCCAGCTGCAGCCCCGGCAGCAGGCACTGAATACGCAGGTGGTCTTCTTCATTGATCATAATGATAACTGCTTCATCCTGCCTCATAAGCACCGCGGAGTTGTGAGGTTCCCTGACAAGAAGCGGGCTTATAAGGTGTTTTTCTATCAGGACCTGCCGCTGCAGCGGGAGCACATCCTTAACCTGGAAAAAAGCAAAATCAGCAAAATCCCGGTTTTTCTGTTCATAGATGCTTTTTACCTGTTTTTGAACTTCTTCAGTTTGGCTGTCGGGAGCAAGATAAGGAAAAGACATATTATTTATGTTTCTGGCCAGGCGTACACGGCTGCTCAGTACTATTTCACCATCGGGGCCATGTCCGTCCATCCATTTGCTGCTGATTTGTTCATAACCATCAGGCATTGCTCTTCCCACCTTCGTTATCAAGGCTTGTTTCCAGCTTCCTGATTTCATCGCGTATCCTTGCTGCCTCTTCGAACTCTTCGCGTGTTATACAGGCCTGCAAGTCCCGGCGCAGTACGTCTATATCCCGGCGTACCTTAATAATGCCGCCTGTCCTGTGAGGAACCTTCCCCACATGCTGGGCAGAGCCGTGAATGCGTCGGAAAACCGGGAGCAGGCGGTCTTTAAAAGTGGAGTAGCAGCTGCTGCAGCCAAATCTTCCGATTTGTCCAAACTGGGCATATGTCAGGCCGCAGTTTTCACACTGTACTTTAACCTGAAACCCCGGAGTCTGCCCCAGGGAAGGCTCCATACTAAGCAAGCCTGTTAAAAGATTTTGTATGGAAAAAGGCGTAGGAGCGGTAAAACCAAAGTCGCCTTTTTCGCCGGCACATTGCTCACAAAGGTGGAAGACTTCCTTTTCACCGTTAATTATTTTTGTCAGATGAACAGTAGCCGTCCTTTTTTCACATTCCTGACAAAACAAGTTTATCGCCTCCTGCTAAGATTCATGTAGAAGGGCTTCAAGCATTCTGGCCAGCATGGCAGCCCTCAGTCTGCACAAGTTTTCTTCCTCCTGCCGGGCATCATTGCGCACAGCGGCTTTCATCAGCAGTGACTCACGTCTGGTAATTAATCTTGTGTCTGCAAGCCGCTCCACAAAGTCAATGGCCTCCTGCGGGGTAATGCCGTCCCGGACCAGGCTGCGCAACAACTCAACCAACTGCACAACCCTTTCACGGTTTAAGTCAAGACGCCTGATGCGCAGGTAGCCTCCGCCGCCGCGCCTGCTGTCAACCAGGTAGCCGCGCTCCGGAGTAAATCTGGTAGACATCACATAATTTATCTGTGAAGGCACACATTTAAACCGCTCTGCCAATTCTTTGCGCTGCAGCAGGATGGTAGCACTGGGACTGGCCTCCAACAGGCACTTAATATAGTTTTCTATGGAGTTCACTAAATTACTCATCGCGACCCCTTTGTCTGACCTATTTTGACCTTTAAGTTTATTATAGTTTCCTATCCTCTTTTATTCAATAGGATTATTTTACCATGGCAGGGGATAACAGGCCGTTATGAGCAGAAAATCTTATTTATCTTACAATAACGTATTATTTCATTATCATGCAGAAAAAAAACGCCTCCCGGCGTGATATTTTTATGGCACAAGCGCCCATCGCTATCTTTGCTGTCTTGGCAGTGAGCAGGTGCCTGTTTCCTCTCCATCCCAGGAAACTTCCAGCATACCCGCGACGCGGAGCAACTGCTGCATCAGGTTATGCGCGTTGAAGTCACCGGGTATTTTAACTTCAAAGTCAATTGTGATGGTTTCAGCGCCGTATGCTTCCATAAATTCCGTGGATGACAGATTGACATTGGTAATGCTCATGCCGTGCTCGCCAAGAACAGTGCCCACACGGCCAAGGAGCCCTGGTTGGTCAACAGCACGTATCCACAGTGACTTTTTGCAGCGCCGCCTGCTCAGGTATGATTCAACTGAGGAAAGAGAAAAAAGAGAGATAAGCACCAGCACGGTGGCTGCTGCTGCTGCCACGTGGAGCCCAATCCCCACTGCAAGGCCGATGCCTGCCACAACCCACAGGCTGGCCGCTGTGGTCAAACCCCGCACAGCACTTCCCTGGCGCATAATTGTACCGGCGCCTAAGAAACCAATACCGCTTACAACCTGTGCTGCTATTCGTGCCTGGTCTCCTTTTGCCCCATCTCCGCCAAAGCCAAATACTGAAACCATCATTACCAGCGTCGAGCCCACACAAACCAGAATGTGTGTACGAAGGCCCGCGGGGCGATTATGCGTTTCACGTTCAAATCCGACCAGCCCGCCCAGTAGTGCTGCCAACAGCAGCCGCCCTACCAAATCTATGTTGCTCAGCCCCGGCATACCTTCACCCCATCAGTAAATAGATTTTATATATTTAAGATATTATATGTAATTTTAATCTGTGAAGCTTTAAACGTCAATAATTTGCTGCCTGGGAAAATTAACTTTTAATTCCGGCATAAAGGCTATAAACGTGCAAAAAATAATAGTACCTCAAAAAAAAGGTGGTGAAAAAAAGTGGCTAAAAACACAAGAGATAAAGATATCGGCAAAAAGAATGCCAAAAACAAACAGTGTAAAATCGCGCAAAATTGCAATATCACCGACTCAGTAGAGTTTGCACAAGAACCCTTTGCTGATGATAAAAAGAAAAAAGCACGGGATGATAAGAACGACAGGTGTTAGCCTTACTCTCAACAGATAATATTATTAAAGCGGACCTTATGGTCCGCTTTTAATATCACAAAATGATATGGTCATCAGGTGTAATTGATATTCTCCGCGCAGAAGACCCCGTAATCTGCCAGGTATTCTCTATCCCCACCATACCAAGACCGGGGAAAATGAACTTTGGCTCCACCGCCACTACATGGTTTTCAGCCAGGATGTGGGGTGAGCCTTTGGCCAGAACAGGAAACTCATTATACTCAAGTCCCACGCCGTGACCGACAAACTTGGCCTGCGTATCGCCAAAGCCCATAAAATAGTCCTGCAATCCTGCCTTAGCCGCTATGCCGGCTGCTGTCATATAAAGCTTATCGCCGCTCATCCCGGGTACCAGCAACTTCTCCATGGCCGACTGAATCTCCAATGCCACAGCAAAAGCGTCGTTAAGCCTGGCCGGCAGCGGGCCGATGGAGAAAAGACGTGTCTGGTCCACTACGTAACCATTATGAATACCGCCATAATCCACAGTGACAGGTTCTCCCACTGTAATTTTCCTGCGGCCCGGTCCCTGCGGCTGTGCGGGATGCAGTCCTGTGCCTCCGGTTGGGCTGTCCAGGAAGCTTGCCACACCACCAGCTTCTCCGCTTAACACATGGCCATAATACATCTCCTGGTTAAAGCCGCGCATCCTGGCCATACCCTGGTGGCCCAGCCGCCGCAGTATAGCTTCAAGTTCACTGGCAAGCTCAATTTCCTCCATGCCTGCCACCAGCAAACCGGGCACACAACTATTCATGCAATCTACCTGCCGTGCAGCTTCTTCCAGTTGAGCCAGTTCGTAAGCCGATTTAACCTGGCGGACTTCCCGGGCAATCACAGATATATCAACCAATTCAGAAGCGGGGAAAAGCTTAAGAAAACGCAGATAAAGCGCCGCCGGCACAACATCAAGCTCGAGCCCCAGCCGGCCCGGCAGCTTGCAGCCAATTTCCTCAATTAGTTCAGGGATCGAAGAGAAGCCCGGCAGGGGTAGAAGGGGAATGGCAGCCTCCTGTTGCGCCCTCTCCATATTTTTTCGCACAAGGCCAAAGCTCTGGCCAATAGCTGGTATGAATATATACTGGCACTGCATCGTTCCGGAAAAATAATACATAGAGCTGTTAAGAGCGATCAAAGCCCCATTGACTCCCTGTTCTCTGAGCTTCTCCTGAAATGCCATGCAGCGGCTGTCGAGTTCTTTTTTTGTTATTGCCACACTCTCACCCCAGCGCTATTATACAATACATGACAGGAAAAGTATACCAGTTAAAGCAATCAACTAGCTCTTTCCTTTTGCTTTTAGCTTGCGCAGTATGGGCGCTGCCGACTGCCTTTCAGTCAGTACGGGCGCAAAAAGATCGCCGGTATTTTTCAGGCGCGCCATGATGTTTTTAATATTGAAATCAGCAGGTTTAATGCGGCCGTTCAAAACCTCCTCCCAGGTCAGCGGCGTGGACACACAGGCGCCTTTAACAGGGCGGACTGTATAGGGGGCATTGATAGTCTTGCCCCACAGGTTCTGCAGGTGGTCAAGATAAACTTTTGCCCCGCGCTTAGCCACCATCCTTTCCATAGTGGTGAGAGCAGGGGCTTTCTCCCTGACTAGTTCACTGATAAAGCCGATTATGTCCCGAACTTGTTCGTAACTGTAGCGGGTTTTAAGCGGCACATAGATCTGAAGGCCAGTGGCGCCGGATGTTTTGGGGAAACCGGTAAGTTCCAGATTGTCCAGGACAAGCTTAACAGCCCTTGCCACTTCCAGCACAGTATCAAAATCCACGCCTTCCTGCGGGTCAAGGTCCACAATGCCATAGTCAGGATGTTTTATGGCTTTGGCCCGTGAATGCCAGGGGTGAATCTCCAGGCAGGCCAGATTAATCACATAGACAAGTGTTTCCAGGTTATCTGCCAGGATATAGTTAATTACACGCTCCTCCGAAGGTATAGGAAATGTTTTTATCCACTCCGGGGCAAAAGACGGCGTATTTTTCTGGTAAAAACTTTTGCCTTTTATGCCATCGGGAAAACGCTGAAAATTACAGGGCCTGTCTTGCAAAAAAGGAAGCAGAAAAGGGGATATGTCTATATAAAATTTTATTAAATCATGTTTTGTATACCCTTCGTCAGGCCAAAAGACTTTGTCCAGATTGCTCAACTTAATCAGCCTGCCGTTTATTTCAATCTGCACCAAATGGCTCTCCTTCCGGGCCGTTATTCAAGCACACAGTCTTGCGGCGCGTCCTGTGTAAAACCTTTGATAACCGGTGAGCGCATCCTCATATCATCGGTCCATTCCTGGAAATCAACCAGGGCTACAAGTCTTGGCTCAACCCATATCTTACCTTTGTCGCCGCCTGCTCCGGCTGCTGGCGGCGTTTTGCGCACCGATTCGCGCAGGCAAGAGCTGAGCTGCGCAAGTTCCCGCCGGCTTAAACCGGAAGATACACGCCCCACATAAACCAGTTCTCCCAGATGGTAAACGCCGGCCAGAAGCGAATTGAGCTGCCCCTCTTTTAGTGTAAAACCGCAGATAGCTACCAGCTGCTGCCGCCTTACCTTGATCTTTAGCCACGCACTGTTTTTTTTCCCCGGATAGTAGCGTGATGACCTGTCTTTGGCCAGTATCCCCTCCATTTTCTGCTCGGACATAATCTTAAATAAAACATCGCCGTCGGGAAAATCCTCTGTGATACGCACAGTATCATTTTCCTTCAGTATCAGGCGAAGGCGGGCCAACCTTTCCTCCAGGGATACTGCGGTCAGGTCCTCGCCGTTGTGGTAGACAAGGTCAAAGACCAGGTAAGAGATGGGTACCCGTTCAGATAAAAGACGCATTCTGCCTCCTCCCAGAGAGGAGTTTATCAGGTCGCGTTCCAGCACAAGCGGAAAGTTTGGCCTGCCGTTTTTAAGAGCCACCACTTCACCGTCTAAAATGGCCTCCCCTGCCACAAGTTGACGCAGGCAGTCAAGTTCCGGGTAATGATGTGTCCTGTCGCGCAGTTTACGGTTGTGAAGCACCAGCGCATCTTTGCCAACATGGGCTATTGCCCGCACGCCATCCCATTTTACCTGATAAACTAAGCCGGGACCGACCGGTGGGGGGGCGGGGTGAGCTACCGGCTCCATTGGCGGGAAAGGCCTAAAAAGCATCTTATTCATTGGCTGCCTTTTTGCGTTTTTTCCTGGCCGGTTTTTCATTGTTTGTGCCGGACGCTTTTTTGGCCATCTCCACCGATGCTTTTAAGGCCTCCATCAGGTCAACCACTTTGCCTTTTTGGGCAGCCTGCGGTACTGCTATTTCCTCACCTTCAATTTTACTGTGGATTAAATCTATGAGTTTTTTACGGTATTCGTCATCGTATTTGTTTGGCTCAAAAGAAGTGGCAAGATTTTCTATCAGTTCACGTGCCATTTTAAGTTCATTATCGTGCAGTGTGATATTTCGCTCCAGTCCGGGCAGCTGTGCAGTGTCACGGATTTCATCAGGATAAAAGATTGTCTCCATGGCTAATATCTCTTTATAGCCGCGAATCACTGCCAGTGATTCTTTACTGCGTATTACCACTTTTGCCACTGCAATCTTACCGGTTTCAGCCATGGCTGCGCGCAGCAGTGTATAAGCCTTCTCCCCCACTTCACCCGGAGACAGGTAGTAGGTTTTATCAAAATATACCGGGTCTATTTCCTCAATATTGACAAAATCAATGATATCAATGGACCTGCTCCTTTCGTCAGGCACCTTCTCCAAGTCCTCTTCATTAATAATCACATATCTGCCGGCCTCATATTCATAGCCGCGCACAATATCTTCCTGAGCCACTTCCTGGCCGCAGGCACTGCAAACTCGCTGATAGCGGATCGGAGCCTGGCAGGTTTTATGCAGGTAGCGGAACTTTACATCCTTGTGCTCAGTGGCCGGGAACAATTTGATTGGGATGCTTACCAGTCCAAAACTAATAGCGCCTTTCCAGATAGTCCTCACACAATTATCTCCTTTTTTTTAGTTATCTTATTTTTAGGATAAAAATAAGGGTCTATACCTTTTCGGTACAGACCCAGTGCGGATAAATAAGTATGTTACCTAAACACTGAACAGATCATCAACCTTTTTAATTAACTGATCCTTAGACACAAATCCTACCTGAGTTTCCACCGGGTTGCCGTTTTTAAAGAAAACAATTGTGGGAATGCTCATAATCTTGTAGTTGCCCGCTGTGCTGCGGTTCTTATCCACATTTACCTTGACAACTTTGGCCTTCCCTTCTAATTCTCTGGCTACCTCGTCCAAAACAGGCGCCATCATCCGGCACGGGCCACACCACGCGGCCCAGAAATCGACAAGAACCGGTATTTCAGATTTCAGCACTTCCTCGCTAAAGTTAGCGTCACCGACTTCCAGTACATAATCGCTCATTTCATGCCCTCCTTCTCTGTTAATTGATCTAAATATTTAGCTGCGCTAATTGCAGATATAGCTCCGTCGGACACTGCTGTTACCACCTGGCGTAATGTCTTTTTGCGGACATCTCCCGCAGCAAAAACGCCAGGGACAGCAGTTTCCATATTATCATTCGTTATCAGGTAGCCGTTCTCACTGCGGGTCAGGACACCGTTTAAAAACTCGGTGTTTGGTAAAAGTCCAACATAGAGAAAAATTCCGTTAACTTCAATCTCCCAACCATTATTTTGCTCTAAATTCTCAAGTGTTACACTTTCAACGCTGTCTTTACCGTTAATTTTTCTGACCACAGTATTATAGAGTATCTCTATCTTAGGGTTTGCTTTAGCCCGTTCCTGCAGGATCCGTACTGCCCGCAGTTCATTGCGCCTGTGCACGATATAGACTTTGGCAGCATATTTAGTCATAACAAGGGCTTCCTCCAGCGCTGAATCACCCCCGCCCACAATCACAACAGTTCCGTCCTGAAAGAAAGCGCCATCGCAGGTGACGCAGTAGGAAACTCCCCTGCCTTTCAGTTCTTCCTCCCCGGGCACGCCAAGCGGGCTTGAGCGAGTGCCGGTAGCAATAATAAGCGTCCTGCCCTGAAAGGCGCCATCGGTAGTATGTACCTTTTTTATTTCTCCGTCTAAATCAACCTTTTCAATTGTAGCCAGCGCCATTTCGCTGCCAAAGTTACGCGCCTGTTCTTCCAGCAACTGCCCCAATTCCATGCCACCGATACCTTTGGGAAAACCGGGATAGTTTTCCACTTTCTCAGTTGTAGCTATCTGCCCACCTGACAGCATCTGTTCAACCACCAGAACCGTCAGTCGTGAGCGTGATGCGTAGATAGCAGCTGTCAGCCCGGCCGGGCCGCCCCCCAACACAAGCAAATCATAAATTTTTTCCTGCCGTGTCATAAGCTTCCTCCCCTAATGCTCTTCCCCATAATGTATGTTAATTTTACCAGAAGCCTTTTTATAAAGCAACCATTATATACCCTGGCACGGTATTTTTTAAAAGAAAGCCCCGTAGGTTTATCCTACAAGGCTTTTGTCAATTCTGCAACACATTTTTCTTGAATAACAAATTAAAGCAGGTTTAGCGACAGGTCAAGCGCCCGGCAGCTGTGTGTCAGTGAGCCAAGTGAAATATAATCAACTCCTGTGGCGGCGACTTTCTGAAGTTGTTCCTGACGGATTGCCCCTGATGCCTCGATAAGCGCCCTGCCGGCAATAATCTTTACAGCTTCCGCCATTTGCGATGTGTCCATATTGTCAAGCATTATTATTTCCACACCGCATTCCAGCGCTTCTTTCACATCTTTTAGCGTAGCGGCTTCAACTTCAATTTTAGCTGCAAAGCCACGTCGTTTTCTAACCCGTGCCACAGCCTCGCTAATCGAGCCTGCACCGTGGATATGATTATCTTTGATTAACACCAAGTCTGAAAGATTATAGCGGTGGTTTTCCCCGCCTCCGGTGCGCACGGCGTACTTTTCAAGCACACGCAGGCCCGGGGTTGTTTTCCGTGTATCCAGTATTTTAACTCCTGTGCCGCGCACAGCATTCACTGCATTTCCTGTGGCCGTGGCAATGCCCGACAGTCTCTGCAGAAAATTTAAAGCAACACGCTCAGCGGTGAGGATACCTGCCAACGGCCCGTGCAGCACGGCCAACACATCTCCCGGGGCAAAGTTGTCGCCGTCATTCAGACTGGGGGTGAAGACTATCCTGGGATCCACCTGAGCAAATGCTTCAGCCGCCACAGCCAGTCCGGCAGCAATACCTCTTTCCCTGGCCATAATTTCTGCTTTCCCCTCTTGGTCAGCAAAAATGGTTTCAGTTGTCAGGTCGCCAAAGCCTAAGTCTTCCTTTAAAGCTGCTGTGACAATATCTTTATACAGCAACTGGTGCAAGCAAATCCTCCTCCTTTAGCTTAAAAGACCTGCACAGGTGGTGTTTGAAGGAGCTTTCCGCCCGGGGATAATCAAGCCGGTAATGGCTCCCGCGGCTCTCCTGCCGCAGCAGAGCGCTCTTTGTTATCAGGTCCGCCACTGTAATAAGGTTTTTCAGTTCCCACCCGTCCTGGTCCCCAGGTATACCCGCGGCAACACCGGAGGCGGCTTTGATAAAAATACGCGCTGCGGTAAGACTGGCGTGGTTGCGTAAAATTCCTGCCTCGCTAAACATTATACGTCTCAGGCTTTCTCTGGTTTCTGATACTTCAGCCCGTTTTAGTGAATTCCGCTCATGCTGCGGCCCAACAACTGCCTGACTGCTGACGCACTGTCCCTTGCGATTGATATGGTCCACGGCGCGGGAGGCAAAAACCAACCCCTCCAGGAGAGAGTTGCTGGCCAGTCTGTTGGCGCCGTGCACACCGCTGCAGGCCACCTCACCACAGGCATACAGTCCATCCAGGCTGGTTTCACCGTCCAGCCCGGTGTGCACACCACCCATGGCGTAGTGCGCAGCCGGCGATACAGGGAGCCAGTCTTCAGCCAAATCATGGCCGAATTGTGCAGCCAGGCTGTAAATAGTGGGGAAACGCTTTTTAAGAAAATCCCGCTGGTGGCGGGTAATATCAAGATAGACATGAGGCGTATTATATTTTAACATCTGCTCCAGTATGGCGCGCGCCACCACATCACGCGGCCCAAGTTCAGCCAACTCATGGCAGCCATCCATAAACCGTTCTCCCCGTACATTACGAAGAACCGCCCCTTCGCCGCGCAGTGCCTCTGAAAGAAGAAAAGTCTCTCCCTCGTGGCGCCCATGGTAGACAGTGGGATGAAACTGTATAAATTCCATATCGGAAATTTGCGCCCCGGCGCGAAAAGCCATTGCCACTCCATCTCCTGTGGCAACAACCGGGTTTGTGGTGCGGGAATATACCTGTCCCAGGCCACCGGCAGCCAGAACTACACTACCGGCCGTAAAGGTTTCGCCCGCCAGGGTTTTAACTCCATATACCCTGCCGTCGGCAGCAAGGATATCAGTGACAAAGGAGTGCTGGCGTACTGTGATGGCATGGGAGCTCAGCACATGCTTTTGCAGCGTTTGCTGGATAGCAGCTCCTGTGGCATCTCCACCTGCGTGCAGGACGCGATTTCTGCGATGAGCACCCTCCCTTGTCATAGCCAGACAGCCTTCACTGGTATCAAAGGGCGTGCCCAGTTCAAGCAGGTCACTGATACAGCGGGAAGCGCCTTTAACCATAACTTCCACAGCGCGGATGTCACATAACCCGGCGCCTGCCTGCAGTGTATCCTCAAGGTGCTGGTCAGGGCTGTCGTCATCACTCAGTGCTGCAGCTATACCGCCCTGTGCCAGCCAGGTGTTGGTTTCCTGCAGTGCTGCTTTGGTAAGGAGGCACACCCTGGCAAAGCTTGCAGCTTTGAGGGCGGCATACAAACCGGCTATACCGCTTCCCACAATAATAATATCGAACTGGTTTGGCTTCTCCCGCCCATGAAACAACATAAGCTACATCCTTCCATATCAGGTTTTAGGCAACAGCAAGCATGAGCTCAAGCGCACGGCGGGCCGGCTCACTTACTGATGCAGGCACAGTGATTCTTGTCTCAAGCGTCTCCAGTGCCTTCACAACTTTGGCCAGTGTTGTATACTTCATGTTGGGGCAGACAAGGCCCTGCGCCAACAGGTAAAACTCCTTACCCGGGTTTTCCTGTCGCAGGCGGTAAATAAGGCCCATCTCAGTGCCGATTATAAGTTTGTTATATTCCGTCTCACGGGCGAACTTTAAAATTCCACCTGTGGAAAAAGCATGATCCGCAGCTTTAACTACTTCCGGGCGGCATTCGGGGTGGACTACTACAACAGCATCGGGATGTGCTTTTCTTGCGGACGCTACATCCGCAACATTTACCCTGTGGTGTGTCCTGCAGTACCCGTCCCAGAGAATTACCCGCTTATCTGTCCTGGCGGCCACAAAGTCGCCCAGGTTCATATCAGGGACAAAAAGTACTTCCTCTGTATCAAGGGAGTTGACAACATTGACAGCGTTTGAAGATGTGACACAGATGTCGCTTTCCGCCTTAACAGCTGCTGACGAGTTTACATAAGTTACTACGGTGGCATTGGGGTGCCTCTTTTTCTTTTCGCGCAGCGCTTCAACTGTAACCATATCAGCCATGGGGCATCCTGCGAGGATTTCAGGGAGAAGTACTATTTTATCAGGGGCAAGGATTGCTGCTCCTTCCGCCATAAAGTGTACACCGCAAAACACGATGACGTCGGCTACCGTGTCTGCTGCTATACGGCTAAGCCCAAAAGAGTCTCCTATATAATCAGCAGCATCCTGCACCTCGTCAATCTGGTAATTATGTGCCAGTATAATAGCGTTTCTGTCCTTTTTCAACTCTTTTACTTTTTGCAGCAGTGCTTCTTTTTCAGACAAAGAAAACACCTCCCTCCGTGCTTTTGATTATGCCACGGCAGAGGTGTCTTGTCAACTGTATATACAGTACGCTATTTGCTATTTTTCAAGAAATACCGGCTGAATCAATCAACCAGGAAACCGGCGCTCTGCAGGCTTTCTATAATCTCATCCATAACGCTCTGGTCACACGCTTCTATTGTGTGCAGGTGGACACCGCCTGTGAGTGCTGACAGAGGATTGGCCTCGGTTTTTTCGATGCGTTCCAGAAAAAGTGAGAGGTCGCGCCGGCTGGCAATCATCAGATTGCCCCGCAGGTCACCGTAAAGTGGATGCTCTACGATTACATCTAATGCCTTGCCCCCCAGATCTACTACAATGCCCAGCTCTTTTTCAATTTCATCCCTGTTGTGGCAGCAGGCAACTACCGCCCTCACAGTTCCCCGCTGCAGGTTTGGAATCACATACCCCTGGGGGGTGGCCAGCACCTGCTCCCCTGATGCCCTGAGAATAGCAATATCCTGCACAATAACCTGGCGGCTTACACTAAAACGGTTGGCCAAATCAGTCCCTGTGACAGGGGCTTTGGCCAAATATAAAATTTTAAGTAATTCTTCCCTTCTTGTTTGCGCTTCCATATTACATCACCCTGCAGTTATTTTTCTGCATTGACGGCAAAATTCCTCTGTATAAATCATACATTTTATATATAACAGCAAATAACCACGCGGGAACATACCAATAATTAAGGCGCTGCAGAACATGCAGCGCCTGATTTAACCTTTAGCTGAAACCCTTGCCCTTCATGGCAATGGAGACAAAATACGCCGTTCCACCCCAGAGAATGATGGCACCAACAAAGAGCATAACCCAAGCCCCTGCTGACATAAAATCACCCCTTTTTCTCAGTTTGCAGTCCTATGCGGATATATTGGTTTCCTCACTGTAGGCCGCTTCAGTTTCTTTTGACGTCTTCAGTTTGCTAAGAAGGAAGGAACCCACGGGCAGCAGAACCACCATCGCCCAGCCTACATTTAAGGCCCAGCCCGGATAGCCTTCATATGGGACTTTCAGGTCTGTAATCAGGCTGGAGATAAGAATGTAAATAAGAACCACGGGAGTTAAATACTTAATGAAGAAATCAAACCATTTTCCTACTTTAATCTCCGACAGGGCGTTGACGTGCTCGCGGATTTTATCAGGACCGATAATCCAACCGACTACGATACACTGTGCCAAGCCCACTGCCACCAGCCCGTAGCTGTTGACAAACTTATCAATAATGTCAAGCCAGTACAGGCCGCCGCTTGTAACATAGACCAGGCCGATTAGAAATCCCGGAATTGCCACACATGCCAGAGCCGTACCCCGCTTCATATTCCACTTGTCCATCACTGAACCCACAATACCTTCCACCAGCGAGAACTGTGAGTCAACAGCAAGTGTAACCAGCAGCAGGAAGAATAGAATGCCAAAGAAGGTTGCTCCGGGCAGCAGATTGATGGCTTGCGGGTAGACAAAGAAAGCAAGGCCGATGCCTCCGCCTCCTGCCACCTCGGCCACTGTGGTGCCCCTCTCAGCTGCCATGTAACCGACAGTACTAAAAATGGCAAAGCCGGCAAGGAATGCAATTCCGGCATCCGCCAGGGAGGCGATGAAAACATTATTGGAAATTTCAGCATCCTTGGGCAGATAGCTGGCATATGCAATTAGAACGGCCATACCAAGGCTCAGCGAGAAGAAAACCTGGCCGTAAGCAGCCATCCACACCTTTACATTACCCAGGGCCGCAAAATTAGGACTCAGGTAATAATCAAGCCCGGCCATCGCACCATTGAGGGTTAAGCCGCGCAGGGCGAGAATGATAAGTATAACTACCGGCAGGGTAGCTGTAACCATTACCACCTTACCTAAGCCTTTAACACCGCTGTAAATAATCCAGCAGATTAAAATCCAGCCGATAACATAAGCTGCCAGAATGGGCATATTCAGTGAGCCCAAAATTCCCGGCCCGTCAGACAGTTTCAGGAAATCAAAAAGGAAGAAGCTGGTAGTGTCTGTGCCCCACGCCAGTGTGAAGGCATGATAGAGATAGTTTATGGCCCACGCCATTACCACTCCATAATATGTGATAATAACAAAAGCTGCTCCCACACCCCACCAACCAACCATTTCAGCGTCTTTTTTCGCTCTTCCGTAGGCGATGGGCGGGGCGCCCAGGTATTTATGGCCGATACCAAACTCCAGCATCATTAAAGGTATTCCTGCAGTTAGTAGTGCAAATAGATAAGGTATAAAAAATGCACCGCCGCCGTTTTGTGCGACTACGTAGGGAAAGCGCCACGCATTGCCGAGACCCACTGCCGAACCGATAACAGCAAAAACGAATGCGCCACGCCAGGACCACGTTTCTCTTTTTTTCTCCACGTCAAAAACCTCCTTGCTAAATTATTCATCTGTAAGTAAAAGCAGCGCATATCCTCCCTTAAGCAACACCTTCCTTCTTTCAATGTGTGATTAGAATAACACTATAGGATTAAATTCTATTATAATCCTTATTTTCCTGCAAAAAATATTTATTTTAATATTTAAATTATTCTGACAGCTTATAGATTATACATAAAAAAGACGCTTCGCGTTTTTCAGAGGAACGTCTTTTTTATTCCGCTAGGGGCTGCCGCCCCTTCGGCGGGCCTGAGGGCCCTGAGCACCCCGCAAGATTAAGGGGGAGTCCCCCTTAACAACCCCCATCGTCAAGGAAAGAAAGTTAAAAGGTATGATATAATTCCTTGACGATAAAAAAAAGCCCCTTGTTTTAAAGAGACTCAAAGCGTTTCTGTAATTATTAAAAAGCAACAAAACCGGTGACAGCAAACTTATATTCTCCGCCCTCATCCGACACTTTCCATACTTCATAAGTACCACTGACTCGGTCTCCCACAGCGTCAAAAGTAATAATCCCGCTGACGCCCCGGTAGTCATGTCCCACTTGCAGCAGCGCTTCCCTTACCTTTTCAGGTTCCTCGCTGCCGGCGAATTCAATGGCCATTGCCAACATTTTTACCGTGTCATAGACTATTGTACTGAACATCTCAGGCTGAGCTGTAAATTTCTGCGTGTAGATACGTGTAAATTCTTTAAACAACTCATCCTCAGCAGGAACTGCCGGCCTGATACCGGTGACAGCGGCGGCCATAAACTGTATGCCAGCCATGTCAGCAAAAATTTCTGAGTCATAGACTCCATCGGGCACTATCCAACTGATACGGTCCATGCCCAGTTCAAATGCCTGGCTGTATATAACGCGGCTGTCAGCACTGTAACCCACATGGATTATGCCATCTGGACCCATTTCATTAATAGCACTCAATTCTGACTGGTAATCTGCCAAGGCACGGTCATACTTAATAAATTTAACTACTTTAATACCTGCCTCGGCAAGTGCTTCCTCTGCAGATTCCCCCAGATAAACACCGTAAGTGTTATTCATAGCCAATATAACTATTCTCTGCAGTCCTTCTTTAATAGCAATCTCCGCCATCGCTTTGCCCTGGAGCGCATCGCTTGGGCAGGTGCGAAAAACATAATCACGAAAATTCTGCCCCGATAACATGGGAGAGGTGTCAGAAGGGGAAATGGTCAGTACTCTTTCTTTAGAAACATAAGGGCCCACTGCATTAACAGCGCCACTTGTCATGGGGCCTAAAATAAAATGTACTTCCTCTGTTTCGACCAGCTTTCTAACTGCTGACAAAGCACTCTCAGCATTTGTTGAGTCATCTTCTATGTAAAGCTTCAGTTCCTTACCGTTTATACCGCCTGCCTCATTTATCTCTGCCACAGCCAACCTCATGATGTCGGCAGCTCTGGCGCCCCTGGCGGCAAGCGCGCCGCTCAAAGATAAAACCGCGCCAATCTTAATTTCTTCTGTAAAGGCAGGAGGCCCGTTTGGAGCAGGTGGTGGACTCTTTGTGCAGCCTGCTATGGCAAATGACAGCAGATAAAAAGAAAGTGCTATAAGTAGAATTTTTTTGACATTCATTAAGGCCTGCTCCTTCCCCAGGATAAATCAATATAAAGAATAATGCTGGTCAATTGCTTGACCAGCCTACACAATCATTATAAATGGCGTCTGCAGTTGTGTCAAATCCGATAATTTACAAAACTGGTTTAAAACAGGCCAAAAGCCAGGCTTTAATTATAATACCTTAAACAGCAAGAGAGTGGAACCAAGTTTATTAAAATTAATATCTGATTGAAATAGGTTTAACAGTGCTTAAAAAAAATCATAATAAAAAGAAGGTATACAAAGGAGGAAATTTTATGAGTGAAGCTATCAACAATAGGGAGCACAGGCAGGAACAGTTGAAGGAAATGATTATGGACCTCCATGCCGGCAAACAGGTAGCAGATGTAAAGCAGAGATTTAAAAAGCTGCTTGACAGCGTGGGTCCGACGGAAATATCAGAAATGGAACAAAGACTGATTGAAGAGGGCATGCCTGCCGATGAAATAAAAAAGCTTTGTGACGTCCATACCGCAGTGTTTAGAGAATCTCTTGATGCCCGGCAGCCTGATGAAAACATCCCCGCCGGACACCCCATCCACATCTTTAAAGAAGAAAATAAAGCCCTTGGCAAAGTAATTTCTGAGATTGAAAGCATTGCCGGGAAAATAGCAGGCACAAAAACAGGTACAATAATAAAAGACTACCTGACGCAGTGGCGTAAAATACACAGCCAGCTGTTAGAGGTGGAAAAACACTACAGCAGAAAGGAAAATATCCTGTTTCCGTATCTGGAAAAAAACGGTATCACCGGCCCGCCCACAGTCATGTGGGCCCTTCATGATGAGATACGCCGGGACCTTAAAAATATAAGTAAACTGCTGGCCGATACAGATAATCTGGCTGATAAATTCCTGACACGCCAAATAGTTGACCTTGTGCTGCCCACTTTAAATCAAATGAAAGAGTTGGTTTATAAGGAAGAGAATATTCTCTTTCCTATGTGTCTTGAAACACTCTCTCCGGACGAATGGCAGGAAATCAGCGACCAAAGCTCAGAGATAGGCTTTACACTAATTAAACCCGGCAAAAGGGGCTCGGTAAACCAAGCTAAAACCACGACCAGGCAGGCGCCCGCAGGCATGCTGAACCTGGACGCCGGAGCCATGACTCTGGAGCAATTAAACAGGCTGTTGAAACGCCTTCCCTTTGATATTACGTTCGTTGATAAAGATGATACTGTACAATACTATTCTGCCGGCAAGGAGAGAATCTTTCCCCGGACACCGGCCATCATTGGGCGTAAAGTTCAATTCTGTCATCCTCCGGACAGTGTTCATGTTGTAGAGAAGATTGTCGATGATTTTAAAAATAACAGACGTGACTCTGCCGATTTTTGGATTCAGATGCAGGGAAAATTTGTCTATATCCGTTATTTCCCTATCAGGGATGATTACGGTGAATACCAGGGTGTAGTGGAGGTTACTCAGGATGTAGGCGACATCCGGAACCTCGAGGGGGAGAAACGTATTCTGGATCAGGTGAAGCACTGACTGTGGCTTAAAATTGAAGCTTAAAATTCACTACTTTGCTTCTTTTAGGAAAATGCTTTCCATCATCTGTTTCCTTTTTTCACTTAATAGTGTATAATGTGCCTAACTGTATTTAGAAATCTGTTAAGAGTAAATACGTGTTTTGAAAGGTAGTGATTTGTCATATGTTGCCGCAGCTTAACTTTGCTCATGTCCGTGCCAGGCTTCCTATAATCCAGGGAGGGATGGCTGTGCGTGTAGCTACTGCAAATCTTGCCGCTGCCGTTGCCAATGAAGGAGGCATCGGTATAATCGCCGGAACAGGCATGTCAGTTAGTGCTCTGCAGGCGGAAATACGTAAAGCACGTGAGCTTACCACAGGCTACATTGGTGTAAATGTATTATTTGCAGTTACACAGTTTGCCCAACTGGTCAGAACTGCCATGAAAGAAAAAGTTGACTTTATTGTGTCCGGCGCCGGTTTTTCCCGTGATATTTTTGCCTGGGGAAAAGAATTTAATGTTCCTGTTATGGCTATGGCCTCATCGGCCCGTGTAGCCAGACTGGCGGAAAAAATGGGTGCCGCTGCGGTCGTTGTTGAGGGCAAGGAAGCAGGAGGCCACCTGGGCACAGATAAATCGATTTTTGAAATTTTACCGGAGATTGTCAGAGAAGTGTCAATCCCCGTTATTGCTGCCGGAGGTATAATGAGCGGTGAGGATATTGCGCGCGCGCTGGATGCAGGAGCAAGCGGAGTACAGATGGCCTCCCGTTTTGTCGCCAGTGAAGAATGCGAAGCCAGCCAGAAGTTTAAAGAACTTTACCTAAACAGCAAGTCTGAGGACTCTGTTTTAATAGAAAGTCCTGTGGGACTGCCCGGCCGCGCAATCCGCAATCATCTTACCGAGCTGCTCAGGGTAAATAAAACTATCCCCGTTAAAGAATGTAAAGGCTGCCTGAAGCACTGCACACACAGCTTCTGCATCCTTAAAGCGCTGGAGAGCGCTGTAGAGGGCGATGTAGAAAACGGGCTCGTTTTTGCCGGAGAGTTCTTTCACCGCATCAATGAAATCCTGCCTGTCAAAAAAATCTTCGCTCAATTAATAAGTGAATTTGAACAATACCGCCAGTTGAACCTTAGCAAATTGAATTACGGTATTGCCTCCATATCCCAGTATAATAACGCAGCTTCAAAGTAGAACAATCACACTGCCAAAACCCTCTTCAATCAGAGGCTCCTGAATTTCAGTGAGCCTTTTTTGTTACATTGGCAGGGACTATATATTGACAAAGATTTCACTTATGAATAAAATTAAGTTAGCTATTTTAGCTAACTTAATTTTATTCTGACGGAGGTGCTCATATGAAAGTCAGCTCTACTGAACTGCAGAATAACTTCGGCAAATATCTGATGCTTGCCACCAAAGAGGAGATTATTATTACAAGAAACGGCATGGAAATTGCTGTGCTGTCAGCCATAAAAGACGCTGTTCAGGACACACAATCTCTTATTTTTGAGGGGCTATTTGCAGAGCTTGACAAAATCTTTAAATAGCCTGTCTATTAACCTCTTTGCTGATTGTTTCATCTGCTCCAGGATTGCCATGAACAGAAGCTCTTTACTTTTAAAAAACGTATGACGGCAAAGATGAAATACATACAGTATTTTCTGCAAAAAAAAGGGACGGGTTTTCCTTTTCCCATCCCTTTAGGCTGCCGTTTTAACCAATGGTTACTGGTTTATGGACTTTTTGATCTCCACATATTCTTCAGCTGAGAAGAACTCTTTGGTTAGCTTTACAACCACTCCGCTCAGCATTGCAAGCGCCACTATGTTCGGTATGGCCATAAGGGCGTTGAGAGTATCGGCTACATCCCAGACCATTTTCAATCCACCGAGAGCACCGATAAACAGGAAGGGCAACCAGATAATCCTGTAGGGGACAACAATTTTTGTGCCGAACAAATATTCCGCACACTTTTCACCATAATAGCACCATACTATGGTAGTTGTATAGGCGAAGAGTATCACACCTATGGAGACAAGGAGGCCGCCTTTACCGGGCAAACCTGCATCAAAAGCCATGGCAGTAAGGGATGCTCCTGTCACACCCGATTGCCATACTCCGGTAGTGATAATCGCAAGGGCTGTCATAGTGCAAAGGACTATGGTATCGGTGAATACTTCAAACAAACCCCATACACCCTGGCGGACCGGGTGATCAACTTTCGCAGTCGAGTGGGCGATTGGGGTGCTCCCCAAACCGGCTTCATTTGAAAATACTCCCCTGGCAATACCGAAGCGGAGAGTCATCATAAGAGTAGCTCCGGCAAAACCACCCACTGCTGACATCGGCCTGAAGGCATATGAGAAAATCAAACCAAAAGCAGCCGGCACCTGGGCGATATTGATTATTATTATGATCATAGCAGCAACAATATAAAACAGTGCCATCAAAGGAACTACTGTGGAGCACACCTGTGCAATTCTTTTAATTCCACCAAGGGTAACAATACCCACAAAAACAGCCAGGATTATTCCGGTCCATAAGTGGGGCAGGCCAAAGGAAGAGTTTAACACATCAGCCATGGAATTTGCCTGGACCATATTGCCGATACCAAGAGCGGCCAGAGCTCCGAAAATGCTGAAGAGAACAGCCAGCCAAGGCATTTTTAAGCCGTTCTTAATGTAATACATCGGGCCGCCGGCCACAACTCCCCCGCGAAATTCACGATAGTGAACGCCAAGGGTTACTTCAGCAAAGTTGGTCACCATCCCCAGAATACCGCAGACCCACATCCAGAATATCGCTCCCGGGCCGCCAATGGCTATGGCTGTGGCGACCCCCGCAATATTGCCCACACCTACCGTTGAAGCGATAGCGGTGGTTAAGGCCTGGAAGGGGGAGATATCACCCTTATCCTTATCATCCACAAAGCGGATTTTACGCCAGATCTCCCGGCAGGCCCGGCTAAACTGGGTAAATTGGATACCTTTCAGCACAATTGTAAAATACAGTCCTATACCTACGACCAAGGTAAGCATAAAAGGTCCCCAAAGAATGCCGTTCAGCCAATCGTTAAAATCCAGTAAAAAACCCAAGCTTCCAACTCCCTTCTTTTTTTTACGGCAACCAGAAGTATATATTCTTAATATATTACATATATTCCTACATTTACTAAATATTTTTTTATTTAAAGATACAAGGGAACCAAAAAAGCCCTGTGATTTTTAAAATCACAGGGCTTTTTATGGCTCCCCGAGTAGGACTCGAACCTACAACCTACCGGTTAACAGCCGGTTGCTCTACCGTTGAGCTATCGAGGAATAAACAGCCGAGCCCAAGGGAATTATCATCCTCAGGCCCGGTGATAAAGTTAATCTGGCGGAGACCTACTCTCCCGGGGACCAACGTCCCAAGTACCATCGGCGCTGGAGGGCTTAACGGCCGTGTTCGGAATGGGAACGGGTGTGTCCCCTCCGCAATTTCCACCAGAAAGTTCTCTCAAAACTACACAGCTAAAGGTATTTTTATAAGACAGAGGAACCGTCCCCTTGTCTTATTTTTATTTCA
>Ga0208242_100166_pt1 | contig 82946 bp, 80 predicted proteins | sample SubbioAug_CSW13A_FD_184825 | JGI IMG/M metagenome (GOLD analysis project Ga0208242, IMG submission 184825) | Serpentinite rock and fluid subsurface biosphere microbial communities from McLaughlin Reserve, California, USA - CR12Aug_CSW13A (SPAdes) | ecosystem: Environmental > Terrestrial > Deep... | reverse complement strand
CCCCCCAGCCGGTCCAGGCCCACGCAACCGGCGACGAGCGACAGGGCATCGGCGCGCGGACGGGTCCACAGGCGCAGGGTCTCGAGGCTGGCGCGGCCGGTTTCGCGCATCACCTCGCCCACCAGCGCCTCGCGCTCGGCGGCGGGCAGGGCGGGCAGGGCCAGCTCGAGGTTGCGCCGGGCCACCTTCGGTTCGCGGCCGTTGGCGCGCCAGGCCAGGCCGCCCAGCCAGCGGCCCAGGCCGTCCTGCAGGCCGCGCGGCAGGCGGCCGATGCACCAGGCGAGGGCATAGAGGCAGCGGCTGGCGAAGGGTACGGGGGGCATGGCCCGAGTTTAAGGGAATCGCCGGGGCGCCCGGCCGCGTTGACCGTCCGCGCCGGCGGCGGCGACCATGCGGCCATGATTGCCCTGATCCAGCGCGTCACCGAAGCCTCCGTCCGCGTCGACGGCGAAGTCGTCGGGGCCATCGGCCCCGGCCTGCTGGCCCTGGTGGCGGTGGAGCCGGGCGACGACGAGGCCCGCATCGCCCGCATGGCCGAACGGCTGCTGGGCTACCGGGTGTTCGCCGACGAGGCCGGCCGGATGAACCGCTCCCTGGCCGACACCGGCGGTGGCCTGCTGCTGGTGAGCCAGTTCACCCTGGCGGCCGACACCCGCAGCGGCATGCGCCCGAGCTTCACCTCGGCGGCCAGCCCGGAAGACGGCCGCCGGGGCTTCGAGCGACTGGTGGGGCTGTGCCGGGCCCGGCACCCGGTGGTTGAAACCGGCCGTTTCGGCGCCCACATGGTGGTGGGGCTGGTCAATGACGGCCCGGTCACCTTCCGCCTGCAGAGCTAGGCAAAAACCTTCGGTTCATCAAAGAGATAGCGGCCCGAAGGGCATTCCTGTATCCTGCGCGGTTCCATTTTCCCAGTCTCGGGACACGTTTTCATGGCCAACGAGCGTCCGGCGCAGTCCGAAATCAAGCAGCTGATCAGCAAGGGCCTCGAGCAGGGTTACCTGACCTATGCCGAGGTCAACGATCACCTGCCCGACGACATCGTCGATCCGGAGCAGATCGAAGACATCATCGGCATGATCAACGGCATGGGCATCGAGGTGCACGAAGTTGCGCCCGACGCCGAGACGCTGCTGCTGTCCGACTCGTCCTCCACCCGCGATTCCGACGACACCGCCGCCGAGGAAGCCGCCGCCGCGCTGAGCGCGCTCGACACCGAGGGTGGCCGCACCACCGACCCGGTGCGCATGTACATGCGCGAGATGGGCTCGGTCGAGCTGCTCACCCGCGAGGGCGAGATCGCCATCGCCAAGCGCATCGAGGAGGGCCTGAACCAGGTCCACGCCTCGCTGGCCAGCTTCCCGTGGTCGATCCAGCTGCTGCTCGAGGACTACGACCAGCACCTCGAGGGCAAGAAGCGCCTGAACGAGGTCGTCGTGGGCTTCCTCGACATGGAGGAGCCGGAGGAGGTGATCCCGGTCGCCGCCGAGGACGCCGACGCCGAGATCGACGAGGAAGACGAGGCCGCCACCGGCGACGACGAGGAAACCGCCGCCGTCGACACCGGTCCGGACCCGGCCGAGGTCGGCCGCCGGATGGACACGCTCAAGGCGCTGTACACCAAGTTCCAGAAGGCCCACGCCAAGTACGGCGCGGCCGACAAGAAGACCATCAAGGCCCGCGAGGAAATGGCGGCCGAGTTCCTGCGCCTCAAGCTGCCGTTGGCGCTGATGGACGCGTTCGTGCGCAAGCTGCGCGAAGTGGTCAACGCCATCAAGGAACACGAGCGCAAGGTGCTCGACATCTGCGTGCGCAACGCCAAGATGCCGCGCAAGGACTTCCTGCGCGCCTGGCCGGGCAACGAGATCAACCTCGCCTGGGCCGACGACGTCATCCGCCGCAAGCAGAAGTGGGCGTCGGGCATGCGCGAGTTCAAGGACGACATCGTCGCCGAGCAGCAGAAGCTGGTGGGCATCGAGGAGTCGCTGTTCCTCTCGCTGCCGGACATCAAGGAAATCAACCGCGCCATGGCCTACGGCGAGGCCAAGGCCCGCAAGGCCAAGAAGGAAATGGTCGAGGCCAACCTGCGCCTGGTGATTTCCATCGCCAAGAAGTACACCAACCGCGGCCTGCAGTTCCTCGACCTGATCCAGGAAGGCAACATCGGCCTGATGAAGGCCGTCGACAAGTTCGAGTACCGCCGCGGCTACAAGTTCTCCACGTACGCCACCTGGTGGATCCGCCAGGCCATCACCCGCTCGATCGCCGACCAGGCGCGCACCATCCGCATCCCGGTGCACATGATCGAGACCATCAACAAGCTCAACCGCATTTCCCGCCAGATGCTGCAGGAAATGGGCCGTGAACCGACCCCGGAAGAGCTGGCCAAGAAGATGGAGATGCCGGAGGACAAGATCCGCAAGGTGCTCAAGATCGCCAAGGAGCCCATCTCGATGGAGACCCCGATCGGCGACGACGAGGACAGCCACCTGGGCGACTTCATCGAGGACACCAGCATCGAGTCGCCGATCGAGGCCACCACCAACCTGGGCCTGATGGAGACCGTGCGCGACGTGCTCGCCGGCCTGACGCCGCGGGAGGCCAAGGTGCTGCGCATGCGCTTCGGCATCGACATGAACACCGACCACACCCTCGAGGAAGTGGGCAAGCAGTTCGACGTCACCCGCGAGCGCATCCGCCAGATCGAGGCCAAGGCCCTGCGCAAGCTGCGCCACCCGACCCGCTCGGAGCAGCTGCGCTCCTTCCTCGACCTCGAGTAAGCACCGCCTTCCTCCCTCTCCCGCCTGCGGGAGAGGGCCGGGGAGAAGGAAAAACGGCCGCGCAAGCGGCCGTTTTGCTTTGGTCAATAGCCGTCCCTGTTCAGGTGCGGGAAGTGGGCCTCTGCGTGGCAGTTGGCGCATAGAAGCACGCACTTTGCCACCTCCTGCTCGATTGACGACTCGCTTCGATTGGAGAGTGAACGCATGTCGAGCTCAAATGGCTTCTCGGCCGGCAGCAGGTGATGCCATGTCATAGCCGCGATGTTCCTGCCGTAGCCGCAGGCAGAGCATCTTCCCCCGCATCTCGCCAACAGTGCTTCCTTGCGACGTACTCCGCGCGCCAACTGTGCCTGGTAGTTCTGGTGGCGGTTGTTGGTATCCGCGCCCTTGCATCGCGACGAGCAGAACCTGCGTTGCCGCCCCTTCAGGGCCTGACTGCAGTTGGCGCAAAGCAGCTCCTTCATTCCGGAAGGCTAGCTGTGCGGCCTTCCCTCTGGTGTCGGAGAATGACTCCATCCTATGATGGTGCCGTCTCAAAGGGCCTATAGCTCAATGGTTAGAGCAGGGGACTCATCGAAAGGTGTCGCCGCCTGGTAACGGGCGGACGAGAACGGGATGAATTCAGGGAAGCCTCAGCGGTTCGGCCGGTGGTAACCCTGAGCCAAGCCGGCGGTACACCGCCGGAAGGTGCAGAGACTACCTGGGGGCTGCAGTGCCCTTGATGACAGGCTCGAGCGTCCCGCACCCTACCCGCGAAGGCGGGGGGTGAAGAGATAGTCCGCGCCGGGGGGAAATCCCCGGGTTACGCGAATCCCTTGGTTCCAGGTTCGAGTCCTGGTGGGCCCAGATCAACCACCGCCGCAAAACGGAGCAAGCGTTTGCCGTCCTTCCTGAGCAAGCTCGCCACCACCCTCGGCCTGCCGCGTTCCAAGCGCCTGTTCGACGGCGACGACGCGATGTTCAAGCGCACGGTTCGCAAGGATCTCGTGTATGCCGAGTATGGCTGCGGCGCCTCCACCATCTGGGTCGCGCGCCACGTCGGCTGCCGCATCCTCAGCGTCGATACCGCCAAGGCCTGGGTCGAAACGGTGAAGAAGGAATGCGCCGGCGTCGACGGCCTGTCCATCCACCACTGCGACCTCGGTCCCGTGGGCAAGTGGGGCCGCCCGGTCAGCTACGAGCGGGCCGCGGCCTTTCCCGAGTACACCGACTGGATCTGGAACCAGGACGTGCAGCCCGATGTGGTGCTGGTGGACGGGCGCTTCCGCGTCTGCTGCTTCCTCACCAGCCTGCTGCGGGCGCGCGAGGGCACCCGCATCCTGTTCGACGACTACACCGACCGCCCGCATTACCAGGTGGTCGAGCAGTACCTGCCGCGCAGCGAAACCGACGGCCGCCAGGCCCTGTTCGTTGTGCCGGCGAGTGATCGGCTCGACGTCGAGGGCATCCGCCAGGCCATCGAGCGCTTCCGCTACGTGATGGACTAGCCGCTCCGGCGGCGGACGACGCGCCACCGACGCATTCCCGTCATGCACGGCCCCTAGCCTTGCCGGTCTTCTACCAGGGAGATCGGACATGCGGCATCGGGGATGGCTCGTGCTGGGCGCGCTGGCGCTGGCTTTGACGGGATGCGGCGAAGCGCCAACCGGGGCGCCCGCCGCCACTGCGCCCGCCGCTGCCTCGGCCCCCGGGATGGCCTTGCCCGCCGCCACCGACGAAGCCGGCCTGCGCGCCGCCGCCTCGCGCGCGCTCGCCGAGCAGCGCCTGTACGCGCCCGCGGGCGACAACGCCATCGAGCACTACCTCGCCGTGCGCGCCCTGGCGCCCGCCGACGCCGGCGTGGAGACCGCGCTGCTGGAGCTGCTGCCGTATGCCGTGATCGGCAGCGAGCAGGCCATCGCCCGCGGCAACTTCGAGGAAGCGCAGCGCCTGCTGGCCCTGGTGCAGCGCACCGACGAAGCGCTGCCGGCGCTCGTGCGCCTGCGCGACCAACTGGCGGCCGCGCAGGTGGAGGCGGCGCTGGCCGCGGAGCGTGCCGTCCGCGAAGCGGAGGACGCCGCGCGCCGTGAGCAGGCCGAACGACTCGCGGCCGCGACGGCCCCCGCTGCGCCCTTGGCCTCCGTGGAAGCGTCGTCGACGCCCGGCGCAAGCAGCGGCCCGGCCGCCTCGGTCCCGTCTCCGGCGACCGTGGCGCCGGCACCTTCGCCCGCAGCCCCGACGGCCAGTACGGCGGCGCCGCCCGTGGCACCGCGCCCCGCCGCGACGCCGCTGCCGCAACTGCTCAGCGCCCCGCAGCCGCGCTACCCGCCCCTGGCCCTGCGCCGCAAGCTCGAGGGCGACGTGGTGCTCGAACTGCGCATCGAGGCCGACGGCCGCGTCGGCGCGGCCCGCGTGCTCTCGGCCAATCCGCCCGGCCTGTTCGACGACGCGGCCGTGGCCGCCGCCAGCCGCTGGCGCTTCGAAGCCGGCGCGGCCGCCGTCACCACCCGCCAGGTCGTCCGCTTCCGCCTGCCGAAGCAGGACTGACGCAGGCGGTTGACACGCAAATGCGAATCATTATCATCAGAGCCGAGCCCCCACCCAGGACCCGGCCATGCACGACGCCCGCTTCCAATCCGCCCCGACGCCGGCGCGCCCGGCGCCCACCACCGACTTCGACAGCCGCGAACTCATGCGCGGCACCCGCGAGGTGCTCATCCGCCACGGTGACCAGGTCTATCGCCTGCGCCACACGCGCAACGACAAGCTCATCCTGGTGAAGTAGGCCGGCGCGCCCGGCCGCGGCGGGCATAATGCGCGCTTTGCCGCCGCCCGCCCGGACACCGAATGAACCTGCTCGACTGCGTTGAAAGAACCACCGGCCCCGCACCGGCCTGGTCCATCCTCTGGCTGCACGGCCTGGGCGCCGACGGCCACGACTTCGAGCCGATCGTGCCCGAGCTGCTGCGGCCGGGCTGGCCCGCGCTGCGCTTCGTCTTCCCGCACGCGCCGGTGCGCCCGGTGACGCTCAACAACGGCCTGCCGATGCGGGCCTGGTACGACCTGAAGAACCTCGACCTCGACCAGCGCGCCGACGAAACCGGCGTGCGCCAGTCCATCGCCCAGGTCGAGGCGCTGATCGCCCGCGAGAACGAGCGCGGCGTGCCCAGCGAGCGCATCGTCCTGGCGGGCTTCTCCCAGGGAGGCGCCATCGCCCTGGCCGCGGGCGTGCGCCGCGAGGCGCCGCTGGCGGCCCTCGTCGGGCTGTCCACCTACCTGCCCATGGGCAGCACCACCGCCGCCGAGGCCACCCCGCAGGGCCTGCGCACGCCGGTGTTCATGGCCCACGGCAGCCACGACCCGGTGGTGCCGGAAGGCTTCGGCGCGCGCAGCCGCGACCAGCTGCGCGCCCTGGGCGTGGCCGTGGACTGGCACAGCTACCCCATGCCGCACAGCGTCTGCGCCGAAGAAGTGCGCGACCTGGCCGACTGGCTGTCGGCGCGTTTCGCGGGCTGAGCCGTGGCCGGCCTGCACGTCACCCTGGTCGCCGCGCTACTGCTCGCCGGCGCCTGCGGCGACGCGACCGCCGCCCCGGTGCCGGAGCGCGATGCGCCCGGGCGCCAGGGGCCGGACTGGACCGGCTACGCCGCCACCTGGCGCACGCTCGCCGCGGCGGGCGAGTCGTCGCCGGCGGATCCCTTCGCCGCCCAGCTGCACGGCCAGCTCGCCGCGCTGCTGGGCGATTACGACTACGCGCACGCCCATTACTTCGGCGGTGTGCGCCGCGCCGAGCCGGCGGCGCTCGGGCTGCGTGATCCGGAGCCGGCCTTGCCCGCGCTGGCGGCCCTGGTCGAGGGCCGGCGCGTGGTGATGCTCAACGAATCGCACGGGCATTCGGCCCAGCGCGCGGCCAATTTCCTGTTCGTGCGCGAGTTGCGCCGACTTGGCTTCACCCACCTGGCGCTCGAGGCCCTGGCCTACGAACCGGCGCAAGCCGGTGCCTGCGCTAGCGTGGTGGCTTCCGATGACGGGCTTGCCTCGCGCGGACATGCCATCGCGGCCAGCGGCCACTACCTCAACGACCCGATCTTCGCCGAGTTGGTGCGCATGGCCCTGGCCGAGGGCTTCAGCCTGGTCGCCTACGACGACTCCAATGCCGACGCGCCCGGCCGCGAGTGGCGCGAGCAGGCCCAGGCGCGCAACCTGGCCTGCGTGCTCGAGGCCGATCCCGGGGCGCGCATGGTGGTGGTCGGCGGCGGCTCGCACACCTCCAAGCAGCCCGACCATCCCTTTCCCGGCGGCATGATGGCCGCGCGCCTGCAAGCGATGACGGGCATCGAGCCTTACTCGATCAGCGTGCGCGTGCTCGACCTGCCGGGCCTGCCCGGTTACGCCGATGGCCAGCCTTTTTTCGCCGGAACCGACGAAGGCCCCTTCACCAGCGCCGGATACGACCGCGTCGCCCTCGTGCCGGCACCGCTGGCTCGCGGCGAAGCGGCGCACTGGCTGCGCCTGGGTGGCTGGCGCCTGCCGGCGCCGCCCGTGCCCCTGGCCTGCGCCACGCCGCCCTGCCTGCTCGAGGCGCGCCGGGACGGGGAAAGCGATGCGTCCGTGCCGGGCGACCGCTGCCTGGTGGCCGCCGAAGGCCCGGCCTGCCCGCTGTTCCTGGCGCCTGGTCAGTACCGCTTACGCCTGCTGGGCCCGGGCGGCGACATCGTGGGCGCCGGTTCGCTGCGCGTGCCCGCGGGCGGCTGAGCCCGGGGCACCGGCTGGGGCATACTTCGCCCATGAAGCTGCTGATCGCCGACGACGAGCCGCTGGCCAGGCAACGCCTGGCCGCGCTGGTGTCCGAGCTCGGTGGCCACGTGGTGGCGGGCGAGGCGGGGAACGGTCGCGAGGCGGTCGAGCGCGCCGAAGCCCTGGGCGTGGACGTGGTGCTGCTCGACATCTCGATGCCGGTGATGGATGGCCTGGAGGCCGCGCACCACCTGGCCTCGTTGCGCGCGCCGCCGGCCGTGGTGTTCTGCACCGCCTACGACCAGCACGCGCTGGCCGCGTTCGAGGCCGCCGCCGTCGATTACCTGGTCAAGCCGGTGCGCAAGGAGCGCCTGGCCGAGGCACTCGAGCGTGCCCGCCGCCACCGCAGCGCCCAGCAGTTGCCGGTCCTGCCCGGCGCCGGCGAGCGCCGCCGCAGCCACCTCAGCGCGCGCCTGCGCGGCAGCCTGCGGCTGATCCCGGTCGAGGACATCCGCTACCTGCAGGCGGAGGAAAAATACGTGGTCGTGCACCATGCGCGCGGCGAGGACCTGATCGAGGAGTCGCTCAAGTCGCTCGAGCTCGAGTTCGCCGACCGATTCATCCGCATCCACCGCAATTGCCTGGTCGCCGCCGACGAGTTCGCCGAACTGCGCCGCGGCAGCGACGGCCAGGTTCGGGCCATCCTTCGCAACGATTCCGCCGCGCTCGAGGTCAGCCGCCGCTGCCTTCCCGCGTTGCGCGAACGCCTGAAACACCTCTAGGGGGAACCATGGAACGCATCCGGCTGGCCACGCGCGAGAGCGCGCTCGCGCTCTGGCAAACCGAACACGTGGCGGCGTTGCTCCGCGCCGCGCATCCCGGGCTCGAAGTCGAGCTCGTGCCCATGACCACCCGTGGCGACCAGGTGCTGGACCAGCCGCTGGCCGAGATCGGCGGCAAGGGCCTGTTCCTCAAGGAACTCGAGGTGGCGATGCTCGAAGGCCGCGCCGACGCGGCGGTGCACTCGCTCAAGGACGTGCCGATGGAACTCGAGGGCCCGTTCGAGCTGGCCGCGGTGCTCGAGCGCGCCGATCCCTTCGATGCCTTCGTCTCCAACCAGTTCGAAGCACTCGAGGAACTGCCCTTCGGTGCCCGCGTCGGCACCTCGTCGCTGCGCCGGCAGGCGCTGCTGCGCGCGCACCGGCCCGACCTGAAGCTGCTCGACCTGCGCGGCAACGTCAACACCCGCCTGGCCAAGCTCGACGCCGGCGACTACGACGCCATCGTGCTGGCCTGCGCCGGCCTCGAGCGCCTCGGGCTGGGCGCGCGCATCCGCGAGCGCCTGCAGGCGCCGCGCTTCATCCCGGCGGCGGCGCAGGGCGCGGTGGCGGTGGAGATCCGCGCCGGCGACGAGGCCACGCGCGCCTTGTTCGCGCCGCTCGACCACGAAGCCACCCGCATCTGCACCCGCGCCGAGCGCGCCATGACGCGCCTGCTCGGCGGCAGCTGCCGCGTGCCGATCGCCGCCTTCGCCACGCTCAACAAGGAGCGGCTTTCGCTCGAGGGCCTGGTGGGCGATGCCAGCTCCGGCAAGACCGTGCGCGGCTACGCCAGCGGCCCGCTGTCGGAGCCGGAGAAGCTGGGCGAGCAGGTGGCCGACATGCTCGTCGCCCGCGGCGCCGACGCGCTGCTGCCCTGACCAATGGTAGGAGCGCCTTCAGGCGCGAATCCCTTCTTTGCCGAAGGCAAAGGCAAAAACAAAAGATTCGCGCCTGAAGGCGCTCCTACAGGGCGGGCCGTGGCTCAGTAATAGGTCATGACGAGGTGCCTGGCCTCGGCGAAGAACAGCCACCGCTCCACCAGCGCCCCCACCAGTGAAGCCAGCACCGCCACCGCCAGCACCGGCGTGGCGAAGTCCTCGAAGCGCCAGGCCAGCCAGCAGCACAGCACCGGCACCAGCGCGAACAGCAGCACGGCGACGGCGCGCAGCTTGCGCGAATGCTTGCGCGCCAGCACGAAGCCCATTTCGGTGGTCAGGTAGTTCGCCTCGGTGTGCGGCCGCTCGAACACGCTCGCCTCGCGCCCGGCCGGCAGGCCCAGGGCCGACGCGCGCGTCATCGGCGAACGCCGGCGGTCGATCGACCACCAGTAGCCCAGCTTGAGCAGCGCCAGCCCCACCGCCAGCACCGACGCCGCCGCCAGCAGCTGCGACACCGCCACGCCGCCGGCCAGGCGCTGGCCCAGCAGCATCAGCAGCAGCCCGCACAGCAGGGCGAAGCCCAGGTACACCGGCGGCACCAGCGCATGGCGCCACGCGGGCACGGGCTTGAGCGAGGCGTAGATCATCGCCGTCGAGAACACCGTCGCCAGCGCCAGCAGCGCCGCCGCGCGGATCGCCCAGCGCGCCTCGTCGGGCAGGCCGGCGCCGGTGGCCTCGCCGCGCAGCGGCGCCGACAGCCACCAGCACAGCAGCACCACCGGCACGTATACCGCCACCGCCAGCACGCCCTCGCGCGAGAGCCACGACGTGCGCCACTGGCTGAAGGCGCGCCAGGCGCGCTGCGGCTGGCCAAGATGCCCCAGCGAGCTGAGCAGGCCGGCGGTGAAGAGCAGCGTCGCGGCGCCGATCAAGCCCAGGAACATCAGCGGCGTACTGCCCATCAGAGCGCCCGGGCGCTCGAAGGCCAGCAGCAGCATGGTCCAGGCCAGCAGGCCGTAGCCGGCGCCGGAAAGGGTGGTGAAGAGCAGGACGGAGAAGGCCGGATGCATGTCAGCGGCTCAGGGCGCGGTCGAGCCAGCGCAGCAGGGGGTTGAGTTGCGAGGTGTCGAGCGTTTCGGCGGCGGGCGCGGCGGGTTCCTCGGCCGGACCGGCGCGACGCGGCCGCTGCGGCAGGTAGCGGTTCACCGGCGCATAGCCCAGCTCGGGCATCAGCGGCACGCCGCCGCGTTCCGCCACCAGCCTCGAGACGTCGGATTCCGGGTCGCCGAGGTCGCCGAAATGCCGCGCCCGGGTCGGGCAGGCCTGCACGCAGGCCGGCTGGCGCTGCGCCTCGGGGATGGTCTCGTTGTAGATGCGGTCCACGCACAGCGTGCATTTCTTCATCACGCCCTCGACCGCGCTGTATTCGCGCGCGCCGTAGGGGCAGGCCCAGCTGCACAGCTTGCAGCCGATGCATTTGTCCTCGTCCACCAGCACGATGCCGTCCCCGGCGCGCTTGTAGCTCGCGCCCGTGGGGCAGACGGTGACGCAGGCCGGCGTCTCGCAGTGCAGGCAGCTGCGCGGGAAGTGCAGGGTGGTGGCGGGCTGGTCGCCGGCCGCTTCGACCTCGTAGCTGTGCACGCGGTTGAACCACACGCCGCTCGGGTCCTTGCCGTAGGGCCGTTCGTCGGTGAGCGGGCCGGCGATGCCGCCGGCGTTCCACTCCTTGCAGCTCACCGCGCAGGCGTGGCAGCCGACGCAGGTGTCGAGGTCGATGACCAGGCCAAGCTTCTTCGTACCGGGGGTGGGCAGGGCGGTCATGTCAGAACGGGAAGAACTTCGGGATCAGGTACACGGCCATGCCCCAGAACAGCAGGTTGAGCGGGATGCCCATCCTCATGAAATCGGTGAAACGGTAATTGCCGGCGTTGTAGACCATGGTGTTGGTCTGGTAGCCCACCGGCGTGGCGAAGCTGGTGGAGGCCGCGAACAGCACCGCCACCAGGAAGGGCGTGGGGCTGACGCCCATCGACACGGCGGTGGCGAAGGCGATGGGCGTGATCAGCACGGCCGCGGCGTTGTTGCTCATCAGCTCGGTCAGCAGCGCGGTGAGCAGGTAGATCATCGCCAGCACGGCCAGCGGGCCGAAGCCGCCCACCAGGCCGACGCCGTAGTCCGCCACGCCCTGGGCCAGGCCGGACTTCTGCATCGCGATGCCCAGCGGCAGCACGCCGGCCAGCAGCACGATCACGCGCCAGTCCACGGCCTGGTAGGCCTGGTCGTTGCCGATGCAGCGCGTGGCCACCAGGGCGATGCCGCCGAGGATGGCCGAGGCCACGATCGGCAGCCAGCCCAGCGCCGCCACGCCGACCGCGGCCGCCATGATGCCCACCGCCAGCAGCGCCTTGCTGCGCGAAGGCTCGGCGTCGCCGCGCTCGTTGAGCACCACCAGGTTCTGGTTGGCGCGGAAGGCGTCGACCTCCGAACGCGGGCAGAGCAGCAGCAGCACGTCGCCGACGTTGAGGCTGACGTCGCGGATCTGCTCGCGCAGCACTTCGCCGCGCCGGTGCAGGGCCAGCACGGTGGCGTTGTAGTTCCACTGGAAGTCCAGCTCGCGCAGGCTGCGCCCGACCAGGCGCGCGCCAGGCGCGACCATCACTTCGAGCAGGACCTGCGCGGCGTCGCCGTCCTCGCCGGTGAACTGGCTGTCCTGGAGCTGGAACTCCGGCTCGAGCTCCAGCCGGGCCTCGTCCTTGAGTGCCTTGAGCTTCTCCCAGTCGCCGCGCACCAGCAGCACGTCGCCCTCGCGCAGCTTCTCGGCCCGCGGCGCCCAGTGCTTCTCGGTACCACGCAACAGCTCGAGCACGTAAACCTGGTGCCGCTCGGCCAGCTGCGAGGCGGCCACGGAGCGCCCGATCAGCGGCGAGCCGGCCATCACACGCAGCTCGGTGATGTACTTGCCCAGCTCGTAGGTCTCGGTCAGCTGGGCCGGCGGGTGGTGCGGCAGCAGCCAGCGCCGGAAGATCATCAGGTAGGCGAAGCCCACGCCCATGGTGATCAGGCCCACCGGCGCGAAGTCGAACAGGCCGAAACCCGGGTGGCCCAGGTCCTTGGCCATCGAGTTGACCAGCAGGTTGGTCGAGGTGCCGATCAGCGTGCACACGCCGCCCATCTGCGCCGCGTACGACAGCGGGATCAGCACCTGCGAGGGCGAGCTGCGGTTGGCCGCCGTGGCCGCCAGCACCAGCGGCAGGAACACCGCCACCGCGGCGGTGTTGTTGACGAAGGCCGAGATCGGGCCCACCACCGCCATGATCAGCAGCATGAACAGCCACGGCCTCCGCACCCGCCCGAACAGGCGGCCGATGGAAAGCAGCGCGCCGGTGTGCGCCAGGCCGGCGCTGAGCACGAACATCGCCGCCACGGTGATGGTGGCCTCGCTCGAGAAGCCCGACAGTGCCTCGGCCGGGCTCACCAGGCCGAGCACCAGCAGGCTGGCCAGCACCAGCATCGCCACCACGTCCACGGGCAGTTTCTCGGTGACGAACAGCGCCACCGCGCCCACCAGCACCAGCAAGGTCAGGATGGCCTGCATTTCCATCGTCAGCGGCTCCTGAAACCGGCGCCGTAGCGCAGCGGGGTGGTGTCGGCATGGTCGCCCAGCGGCGCGAAGCGCGGCGCCACCTCGTCCATTTCGGCGGCCTTGTGGATGGCCACGCGCAGGTCGAACCAGGCGGCCTGGCCGGTCACCGGGTCGGCGTTGGCGTAGCCGCCGTCGGGAAGCTGGTCGGAGATGAGGTGGTTGAGCAGGAAGCCCTTCGTCGCCTCGGGCGCATCGGCCGACAGGCGCCAGGCGCCGCGGCGCTTGCCGATGGCGTTCCAGGTCCAGACCGTGTCGGGCTGCACGTTGCCGGCCAGCCGGCACTGCACGGTGATGCGCCCGTGGTGCGAATCCACGTGCACCCAGTCGTCGTCGGCCAGGCCGTGGCGCGCGGCGGTCTCGGGGTGCAGGTAGAGGTAGTTGCGCGCGGTGATCTGCCGCAGCCAGGCGTTCTGCGAACCCCAGGCGTGGTACATGAAGGGCGGGCGCTGGGTGACGGCGCTGAGCGGGTACTGCTTCAGGTCGAGCTGGCTGCCCTCGAAGGGCTCGTACCAGGTGGGCAGCGGGTCGAAATAGGTGGCCACGCGCTGGCGTTCGGCCTGCGGCGGCTGCACCGGCCCGTGGCCCTGCGCGGCGAGGCGGAACTTCTGCAGCGTTTCCGAATACAGCTGCAGCACCACCGGCTCGGCCTTGGCGATGAAGCCCATGGCCTGCGACCACTGCAGGTAGTCGCGGTTGGCCATCTTGAAGTAGCGGCCTTGCGCCGGGACCTCGGCGCTCCAGAAGCCGCCGTTGGCGCGGTAGTGGTCGAGCTGCGCCGGGTTCGGTGCGCCCTTGCCGTGCTGGCTGCCGTCGCCGCGCCAGCCGGCCAGCAGGCCGACGCCGGGCGCGCGTTCGTGGTGGACGATGTAGTCGGCGTAGTCGCGGTAGCGCGGCTTGCCGTCGTCCTTGAGCAGCGCCGGCAGGCCGATGCGCGCGCCCAGGTCGAGCAGCACGTCCTGGAAGCCGCGCACGTCGCGGCCCTCGCGCTGGCTGGCGCTGTCGAGCACCGGGTGGCGGATGGCGTCGGCGGCGCGGTCGGCGTCGGAAATCGGGCGGTCGAGCAGCGAGATCGCGTCGAAGCGTTCGAGGTACGTCGTGTCGGGCAGCACCAGGTCGGCGTAGGCCACCATCTCGCTGGCGTACGCGTCGGAATAGATGATCTTCGGGATGCGGTACTGGCCCGCGTCGTCCTTGTCGGTCAGCCAGCGCATGGTCTCGGCGGTGTTCATGGCCGAGTTCCAGCTCATGTTGGCCATGAACAGGAAGAGCACGTCCACCGGCTTGGGGTCGGCCGCCCAGGCGTTGCGGATGACCGTGTGCAGCATGCCGTGGACGGCCAGCGGGTAGCGCCAGGAATAGGCGTGGTCGAGGCGCCGCGGCTGGCCCTCGGCGTCCACCAGCAGGTCTTCGGGGCCGTGGATGAAGCCCAGCGGCGCGGCGTCGAGCGCGCCGTTGGCCTGGCGCGTCTTGCCGGGCCGGTTGGCCGGCGGCACCGGGCGCGGGAAGGGCGGCTGGTAACGGAAGCTGCCCGGCGTATCCACCGCGCCCAGCAGCAGCTGCAGCAGGTGCAGCGCGCGGCAGGTGTGGAAGCCGTTGGAATGCGCGCTGATGCCGCGCATGGCGTGGAAGGCCACGCCGCGCCCGACCATGCGCTCGTGGCGCACGCCGTGCACGTCGGTCCAGGGCTGTTCGATCACCACCGGCGCGTCGAAGGCCGCCGCGGCGATTTCCTGCGCCAGCCGGCGGATCGTCGCAGCCGGCACGCCGCAGCGCTCGGCTACGGCCTCGGGCGCGTACTGCGGGTCGAGGTAGCGCTGCGCGACGAGGTGGAAGACCGGGCGAGCCCGGCGGCCGTCGGGCAGCGTGTATTCGCCGATGATGGCGGGGTGGATGCCCGTCGCCTCCGCCAGCGCAATGCTCCCTGTAGGAGCGCCTTCAGGCGCGAATCTTTTGCCTTCGCCTTCGGCGACGAAGGGATTCGCGCCTGAAGGCGCTCCTACAAGGGCTCGGTTCCAGCACAGCGCGCGCCCTTCGGCATCGCGCGCAATCAAGCCATCATCCGCCCCGCCCGGGTTGTCGATCACCAGCCAGTGCGCATTCGTGTAGCGCACCAGGTAGTCGAGGTCGATGCGGTCGGCCTTGAGCAGCTCGTGGATGAGCGCGAACACCATCAGCCCGTCGGTGCCCGGGCGGATGCCGACCCACTCGTCGGCGATCGCGCCGTAGCCGCTGCGCACCGGGTTCACCGCCACCACCTTGGCGCCGCGCTGCTTGAGGTGCCCGAGGCCGAGCTTGATCGGGTTCGAATCGTGGTCTTCGGCCACGCCCCAGAGCATCAGGTATTTGGTGTGCTCCCAGTCGGGCTCGCCGAACTCCCAGAAGCTGCCGCCCAGGGTGTAGAGGCCGCCGGCGGCCATGTTCACCGAGCAGAAGCCGCCGTGGGCGGCGTAGTTGATGGTGCCGTACTGCTGCGCCCACCAGCCGGTGAGCGCCTGGCTCTGGTCGCGGCCGGTGAAGAAGGCCAGGCGGTCCGGATCGCGCTCGCGGGCCTCGCGCAGCCAGCCGGCGGCGAGGTCGAGCGCCTCGTCCCAGGAAACCTCCTCGAAGCGGTTCTCGCCGCGCTCGCCCACGCGCTTCATCGGCTTGTCCAGCCGCGCCGGCGAGTAGTGCTGCATGATGCCGGCCGAGCCCTTGGCGCAGAGCACGCCGCGGTTGACCGGGTGCGCCGGGTTGCCCTCGATGTAGCGCACCTTGCCGTCGCGCAGGTGCACGTTGATGCCGCAGCGGCAGGCACACATGTAGCAGGTCGTCTGCCGGACCTGGTCGCCCACGGGCTGCTGCAGATTCAGGTCGGGCTCGCGCATGCCGGCCATTGTGCCAGTGGCGGGGCGGGGGCAGGAACTGCCATCCTAGGTGCCTGCCCGCGTCACCCCCGGAACGCCCATGGACCGCTACGAGCGCATCCTCGCCCTGCACCGCAGCCTCAAGACCGCCCGCTACCCGGTGCCGATCCGCAGCCTGATGGAAGAGCTGGCCTGCTCGCGCGCCACGCTCTACCGCGACATCGCCTTCCTGCGAGACGCGCTGGGCGCGCCGATCGAGAGCGAGGGCGAGGGCAGCATCCGCTACGAAACCCGCGAGGCCGAGCGCTTCGAGCTGCCGGGCCTGTGGCTCAATTCCGACGAGCTGCATGCGCTGCTGGCCGCGCACCAGCTGCTCGACCGCACCGGCCAGGGCGTGCTTTCCAGCGCGCTGGCGCCGCTCAAGGGCCGCATCGAGTCGCTGCTGGCCCAGCAGGCCGGCGGCAAGCGTTGGCCGGTGGAGCGCGTGCGCGTGATCGCCAGCGGCGTGCGCCGCCGCGACGAGCTGGCCTTCCGCCTGGTGGCCAGCGCCGTGCTCGAGCGCCGGCAGCTGGAGTTCGACTACCTGGCGCGCTCGACCAACGAGCGCACCCACCGCAAGGTCTCGCCGCAGCGGCTGACGCACTACAAGGACAACTGGTACCTCGACGCCTTCGACCACGACCGCGAGGCCCTGCGCAGTTTCTCGGTGGACCGCATCCAGCACGCGCGCCTGCTCGACGGCGCCGCGCGCGACCTGCCCGACGAGGAGCTCAACCAGCACCTGGCGGCCAGCTACGGCATCTTCTCCGGCGCGCCCAAGGGCATCGCCACCCTGGTGTTTTCGGCCAAGGCCGCGCGCTGGGTGGCCGACGAGCACTGGCACAGCAAGCAGGAGGGCCGCTTCCTGCCCGACGGCCGCTACGAGCTCAAGCTGCCCTACAGCAACGCCAAGGAGCTGCTGATGGACGTGCTGCGCTACGGCGCCGACGCCGAGGTGCTCGAGCCGGCGGCGCTGCGCGCCCAGGCCCGCACGATGCTGCAGCTGGCGCTGTCGGCGTATGAACGCTGAGGCCAGGCGCCCGGGTTCGCCAGGCGGCAGGCGCGTGGCGCTGGTGCTGGGCGCCGGCGGCGCCCGCGGCATCGCCCACGTGGGCGTCATCGAAGCCATCGAGGCGCGCGGCTACGAGATCGCCGGCATCGCCGGCGCCTCGATGGGCTCGCTGGTGGGCGGCATCTACGCCGCCGGCCGGCTGAAGGAATACACCGAGTGGGCCTGCGCGCTCGAGCGCGGCGACGTGCTGCGCCTGCTCGACTTCGTCTACGGCTACCCGGGCCTGATCCGCGGCGAGCGCGTGATCGCGGCGCTGCGCGAACTGGTGGGCGACCACCTGATCGAAGACCTGCCCATTCCCTACACCGCGGTCGCCACCGACCTGGCCAGCCAGCGCGAGGTGTGGCTCACCCGCGGCAAGCTCTTCGACGCCATCCGCGCCTCGATCGCCATCCCGATGGTGTTCACCCCGGCCCAGTTCGAGGGCCGCGAGCTGGTGGACGGCGGCCTGCTGGCGCCGGTGCCGATCGCCGCCACGCGGCAGATGCGCGTGGACCGCGTGATCGCCGTGGACGTCAACGGCCCCGTGCCCTGGGCCAACCCGGGCCTGGAGCCGCGCGCCGAGGAAGCGAAGGCCGGCCACGCCGAGGACGAGGAGGGCGACGGCCCCAACGACGACGCCCCCGAGGGCATGCGCGAACGCATGGCCTCGATCTGGGATTCGATCACCGCCTCGGTGGCCTCGGCCCGCGCCGGCAAGCACAAGAGCCGCGGCGTGATGGACCTGATGTCGCGTTCGCTCGACACCATGCAGGCGCACATGTCGCGCGTGCAGCTGGCCCAGGACCCGCCCGACCTGCTGATCCAGCTCTCGCGCGAAACCGCCACCTTCTACGAGTTCTGGCGCGCCCGCGAGCTGGTGGACCAGGGCCGCGCCGCCGCCGAGAAAGCCCTCGACGCCGCCGGCCTGTGAACCGAGTGAACCAGGTTGGATAAAACCAACCTGGTTCACTCGGTTCAGGTTTACTGGAAGCCGGGTTGGCCGGCTTGCTCGGGCAGCTGCGGCACCTTCTGGATGGTCGCCGGGTCGTAGCCCCAGTCGGCGAAGCGGGCGCGCAGGCGCTGGTAGAGCGCCTCGTCCATCGTCTGCTCGCGGGCGAAGATCCAGGCCAGCTTGCGCTTGGGGTGGCCGATCAGCGCCCAGGAATAATCCGGCGCCACCTCCATCACCAGCAGGTCTGCCTTCACCAGCCCGCCCCAGAAGGCGATGCGCCACTGCGCGTTGTTGGTGCCGGGCACCACGGTGGCCAGGCCCTTCATGGTCTGCTCGGGCTTGTCGAAGGCCTTGCGGTAGGCGTAGGTGTTGTCGATGCGGCCGTCCTCGCGCAGCGCGTAGACGTCGGCCGCGGCGACCTTGCCGCGCTCGGCGAAGTAGGGGACGTTGGCGATCACCCACCATCGGCCCATGTAACGCTCGAGGTCGACGCTGGCTTCGGTACGGAGCGGGGGCATGGCGGTTCCTCCGGTGCTGGCGCAGCCGGCCAGCAGGGCCAGCAGCAGCGCGAGGGCGAACGGGGTGGCGAGGCGGCGCATGGGCGGCTCCCGGGTTTCAGAGGCCACCAGCCTGCCTGCGGGGCATTGAAGGTGGCGTCAATCCGGCGTCTCGGCCCCTGAGACAGGGCCCCGGCAGGCTGCTCCCACGCCCACCGAGGACCCGCCCATGGCCCGCTTGCGCACCGATTCCGAGCCCTCCGTCGATCCCGTCCTGGCCCGCACGCTCTGGCAGCTCCAGGGGCTGGCCGCGCTGGCCGTCGTCCTGCCGCCGCTCACCTTCGGCCAGGCCCTGCTCAGCCCGGTCGCCTCCGCCTGGCTGCTGGCCCTGCCGGCCCTGGCCCTGCTCACGCTGCATCGCCGCTTCCTGGCGACGGCGTGGCGTGCGCACCTCGTCCGCGCCACGCCACGCCGCCGCCAGCGTTTTGCCGCGCGGGCGGCGCGTCCGGTCAGTCGCGCAAGCCGAGGCGCTTACGCTCGAGCCGCCTGAGGAACTCGGCCATGATGCGGCGGTAGAGGTCCTCGCCCAGGTAGGCATCCTCGACGCCGGCGTCGATGCTGGGGTTGTCGTTGACCTCGATGATCACCGTGCGGTCCTTCACCACCTTCAGGTCGACGCCGTAGAGCCCGTTGCCGATGGCGTTGCTGGCGCGGGTGGCCAGGCGCACCACTTCGGCCGGCGCTTCGCGCACGGGCAGGGTCTTGAAGCCGCCCGAGCGCACCGTGCCCGGCTTGCCGCCGGCCCTGGCGGCGTGGTCGTAGATCTGCCAGTGCCCGCGCGACATGAAGTACTGGCAGGCGTACAGCGGCTCGCCGTCGAGCACGCCGATGCGCCAGTCGAACTCGGTCGGCACGAACTCCTGCGCCAGCAGCAGCGCCGTCTGCTGGAACAGCAGCTCGGCCGCCGATTTCAGTTCCTCCGGCGTGGCCACCTTGTGGATGCCGCGCGAGAAGCTGCCGTCGGGGATCTTCAGCACCAGCGGCAGGCCCAGCAGGTCGGGCAGGGCGGCGAGCTTGCGGGCGTCGTCGCGGAACACGATCTCGGTGCGCGGCGTGGGCAGCTTGCGGCCGCGCAGACGGTCGTGCAGGTAGATCTTGTTGGTGCAGCGCAGGATCGACTGCGGGTCGTCGATCACCACCATGTCCTCGCGCTCGGCGCGGTGGGCGAAGCGGTAGGTGTGGTTGTCCACCGCGGTGGTCTCGCGGATGAACAGCCCGTCGTACTCGGCCAGCCGCGCGAAGTCGCGCCGCCCGATCGGGTCGACCTCGATGTCGAGCTCCTTGCCGGCCTCGATGAAGGACTTGAGCGCCTTCTTGTTCGAGGGCGGCATCGGCTCGTCCGGGTCCTGCAGCATGGCCACGTCGTAGCGGTACTTGCGGCGCGCGCGCGGCTTGCGCCAGAGCTTCTTGCTGAAAGCATCGAGCGCGTCGGCGAAGGCGGTTTCCTGGTCGTCGGTCAGCGTGTGCAGGCTGGCCGGCTTGATCGCCGCGATCTGCCACACCCGTTGGCGCTCGAACTCGATGCGCAGCACCGGGCAGGGGAAGGTTTCGAACACCTGCTGGGCCAGGTCCTCGAGCGGGGCGTAGTGGGTGCGCCCGAAGTACACCAGCAGGCCGAAGTCGCTGGCGTCGCGCGAGCCCTCGGGCAGGAACTTGCCCAGGCGCGCGTTGAGGTCCTCGATGTCCAGGCCGTAGAGCGAGCGCCGCCGCAGGTCGTTGATGGTGCGCACGCTGGGGATCACCTTGTGCCCGCGCGCCTCGGCCAGCAGCGAGACGTAGTAGCCGGTGCCCATGTACTTGTAGCTGCGGCACAGGTTGATCACCTGGGTGCGCTCGCCCTCGGCGCCCACGTCGCCGCGCAGGTAGTCGGCGGCCGCCACCACGTTGTCGGAGGGATAGAAGGCGCCCCAGTCCGAGGGCTTTTCAACGACGATGACGAGGCGGCTCATGGCGGCGGGGCGGGGGCGTTGGCGCGCAGCATGAGCCTTCGGCGGCGGCTTGGATAGACTGCCGGCATGCCCGCCGAATCCCGCCTGCGCGACGCCCGCCCCGACGACCTGCCGGCCCTGCTGGCGCTCGAGGCCGGCTTCCCCGGCGACCGCCTTGCCGCCCGCCAGTTCCGCCACCACCTGGGCAACCCGCGGGCCCGGCTGCGGGTGGCCGTGGCCGGGAGCCGCCTGCTGGGCTACCACCTGCTCCTGCTGCGCCGCGGCAGCGCCTGGGCCCGCCTGTACTCGATCGCCGTGGACCCGGCCGCCCGCGGCCAGGGCCTGGGCCGCCGCCTGCTGGCCGACGCCGAGCGCCAGGCCCGGGCCGCCGGCCGCAGCGGCCTGCGCCTGGAGGTCCGCCAGGACAACCGCGCCGCCGCCGCCCTTTACGAAGCCGCCGGCTACCGGCGCGTGGCCGTCCTCCCGGCCTACTACGAAGACGGCGCCGACGGCTGGCGCTACGAGAAAGGGGGCATGACCAAAGGCCTACGGCGGGTTAACAAGGGGCCGTGCTAGCGTCCGGGGTTTGCACCACACCGGGGAACCACCCAATGCGCCTGACCACCCTTGCCTGGCTCACCGCCGGCGCGCTCACCCTCTCTTTGCCCGCCACGGGCCAGCAGCCGACCATGCACACGCTTCCCGACGACCCCTACCTCTGGCTTGAAGACGTCGAGGGCCAGGAAGCGCTGGACTGGGTGCGCGCGCGCAATGCCGTCTCCAAGGAGGCCCTGGCCGGCGACCCGCGCTTCGAGCAGGTCCGCACGAGCCTGCTCGAGATCCTCGACTCCAACGCCCGCATTCCCTACGTGGGCAAGATGGGCGACTACTACTACAACTTCTGGCGCGACCGGAACAATCCGCAGGGCGTCTGGCGCCGCACCACGCTCGAGGAGTACCGCAAGGACGAGCCCAAGTGGGAGGTCCTGCTCGACATCGACGCGCTCGGCAAGGCCGAGGGCGTGAACTGGGTCTGGGCCGGCGCCGAGTGCCTGCGCCCCGAGTACGACCGCTGCCTGATCGACCTCAGCCGCGGCGGCGCCGACGCCACCGTGACGCGCGAGTTCGACGTCTCCGACAAGGCCTTCGTCGAGGGCGGCTTCAGCCGGCCCGAGGCCAAGGGCCAGGTGAACTGGATCGACATCGACACCGTCTACGTGAGCACCGACTTCGGCGACGGCTCGATGACCGACTCGGGCTACCCGCGCATCGCCAAGGAGTGGAAGCGCGGCACGCCGCTGACGGCGGCGCGCACGATCTTCGAGGGCCAGGCCAGCGACATCTCGGTCGGCGCCTACCGCGACGACACGCCCGGCTACGAGCGCGACTTCGTCTACCGCGGCCTGACCTTCTACACCAACGAGCTCTACCTGCGCGGCGAGGGCGACAAGCTCACCAAGCTCGACCTGCCCGACGGCGCCCAGAAGGGCGTGTTCCGCGAGTGGCTGAGCGTCGAGCTGCGCCAGCCCTGGACCGTGGGCGGCAAGGAGCACCCGGCCGGCTCGCTGCTGGCCATCAGGCTCGACGCCTTCCTGGCCGGCGACCGCGACTTCGACGTGCTGTTCGAGCCCACCGCCAACACCTCGCTGGCCAGCTCGGGGGCGACCAAGGACTACTACTTCATCAACGTCCTCGAGGACGTCAAGAACCGCATCTACGTGCTCACCCCGGGCGCGGATGGCTGGAAGAAGGAGCCGCTGGCAGGCGCGCCGCAGTTCGGCACGGTCGGCATCAGCGCGGTGGACGCCGACGAGTCCAACGCCTACTTCATGACGGTGGCCGACTACCTCACCCCGACCTCGCTGCTGATCGGCGAGATCGGCAAGCAGCCCGAGACGCTCAAGCAGCTGCCGGCCTTCTTCGACGCCTCGCCCTACCGCATCGAGCAGCACTTCGCGACCAGCAAGGACGGCACCAAGGTTCCGTACTTCATGGTCTCGCGCAAGGACCTGCGGCTCGACGGCGACAACCCGACCCTGCTCTACGGCTACGGCGGCTTCGAAGTTTCGCTGACCCCGGGCTATTCGGCGGGCGTGGGCAAGGCCTGGCTGTCCGACGGCGGCGTGTACGTGGTGGCCAACATCCGCGGCGGCGGCGAGTACGGCCCGCGCTGGCACCAGGCCGCGCTCAAGGAGAACCGCAACAAGGCCTACGAGGACTTCGCGGCCGTGGCCGAGGACCTGATCGCCCGCAAGGTCACCCAGCCCCGGCGGCTGGGCATCCAGGGCGGCAGCAACGGCGGCCTGCTGATGGGCAACATGACCGTGATGTACCCGGAGCTGTTCGGCGCCGTGGTCTGCCAGGTGCCGCTGCTCGACATGCAGCGCTACCACAAGCTGCTGGCCGGCGCGTCCTGGATGGCCGAGTACGGCGACCCGGACAAGCCGGAGGAGTGGGCCTTCCTGCGCAAGTACTCGCCGTACCAGAACGTCAGCAAGGACGTGAAGTACCCGCCGGTGCTGTTCACCACCTCCACCCGCGACGACCGCGTCCACCCGGGCCATGCCCGCAAGATGATGGCGCGCATGGAGGAGCAGGGCCACGACGTCACCTACTACGAGAACATCGAGGGTGGCCACGGCGGCGCCGCCAACAACGCCCAGTCGGCCTACATGGGCGCGCTGGCCTACACCTTCCTCAAGCAGAAGCTCTTCGAGGGCAAGTAACCATGAAACTGCGCCTGCTCCCCCTGACCGCGGCCCTGCTGGCCGCCTCCCTCGCCGGCTGCGACCGCCAGGCCCCGGCCGATGCGCCGGCCGCCAGCGCCCAGCCCGCGGCCAGCTCGCGCCTGGGCGACCTCGCCGGCGCGCCGGTGGCCGAAAAGCGCCCCCACCAGGTGGTGGCGCCGCACGGCGCCTCGCGCGAGGACGAGTACTACTGGCTGCGCGACGACACCCGCAAGGACGAGGCCGTGCTGGCCTACCTCAACGCCGAGAACGCCTATGCCGACCAGGTGATGGGTCCGCTCAAGGCCACGCAGGACGCGCTCTACGACGAGCTCGTCGGCCGGGTGAAGCAGGACGACTCGAGCGTGCCCTACTTCGAGGACGGCTACTGGTACTACACCCGCTACGAGACCGGCAGGGAGTACCCCATCCACGCCCGCCGCGAGGGCACGATGGAGGCGCCCGAGCAGGTGATGTTCGACGTCAACCAGCTGGCCGAGGGCAAGAACTTCTTCCAGCTCGGCGCCATCGAGGTCAGCCCCGACGGCCGTCTGGCCGCGTTCGCCTCCGACGAGGTCGGCCGCCGGCAGTGGGTCATCCAGGTCAAGGACCTGGCCACCGGCGAGGTGATGCCCGACCGCATCACCGGCGCTTCGGGCAGCCTGATGTGGGGCAACGACAACCGCACGCTCTACTACATCGAGAACGACCCGACCACGCTGCTCACCAAGCGCGTCAAGGCGCACGTGCTGGGCACGCCGGTCGAGTCCGACAAGCTCGTGTACGAGGAGAAGGACGACACCTTCTACATGGGCATGGGCCGCACCCGCTCCGACGAGTACCTGTGCATCGGCGTGAGCAGCACGGTGTCGTCGGAGATGCGCTGCACCGACGCCGACGCCCCGGGCGAGTTCAAGGTGCTGGCGCCGCGCGAGCGCGACTTCGAGTACCAGGCCGACCACCTCAACGGCCGCTGGGTGATCAACACCAACTGGGACGCCACCAACTTCCGCGTCATGAGCCTGGCCGACGGCCAGGCCTGGGGCGACCGCAAGCTCTGGCAGGAGATGATCCCGCACTCCGAGGACGTGCTGATCTCGGGCGTGACGCTGTTCAACGGCTTCATCGCCGTCTCCGAGCGCAGCGGCGGCCTGCAGCGCATCCGCATCCGCGACTGGGACGGCCAGCGCGACGAGTTCGTCAAGGCCGACGAGAGCGCCTACGCGATGGGCATGTCGGTGAACGCCGAGCCGGACACCGACTGGCTGCGCTACAGCTACACCTCGCTGACCACGCCGGCGACGACCTACGAGCTCAACACCGCCACCGGCGAGCGCCGCATGCTCAAGGAGCAGCCGGTGCTCGGCGGCTTCGACAAGGCGAACTACGTCACCGAGCGTCTGTGGGCCACGGCCCGCGACGGCACGAAGGTGCCGGTGTCGGTGCTCTACCGCAAGGGTTTCGCCAAGGACGGCACGGCCGCGCTGTACCAGTACAGCTACGGCTCCTACGGCTCGAGCTCGGACCCGGGCTTCAACGCCAACGTCATCAGCCTCGTCGACCGCGGCGCGGTGTATGCCGTGGCGCACATCCGCGGCGGCCAGGAGATGGGCCGGCAGTGGTATGACGACGGCAAGCTGCTCAACAAGATCAACACCTTCACCGACTTCATCGACGTCACCGATTTCCTGGTGGCCGAGGGCTACGCGGCCCCGGGCCGCGTGGCGGCGATGGGCGGCAGCGCCGGCGGCCTGCTGATGGGCGCGGTGGCCAACATGGCGCCGGAGAAGTACGCGGCCATCGTGGCGCACGTGCCCTTCGTGGACGTGGTGACGACGATGCTCGACGAGTCGATCCCGCTCACCACCAACGAGTTCGACGAGTGGGGCAACCCGAAGGACCCGGTGTACTACGACTACATGCTGTCGTATTCGCCCTACGACCAGGTCAAGGCCCAGGCCTACCCGCCGCTGCTGGTGACCACGGGCCTGTGGGACAGCCAGGTGCAGTACTTCGAGCCGGCCAAGTGGGTGGCCCGCCTGCGCGCCACCAAGACCGACGCCCAGCCGCTGCTGCTGCGCACGAACATGGAAGCCGGCCACGGCGGCAAGTCCGGCCGCTTCCAGCGCTACCGCGAGCGCGCCGAAGAGTACGCCTTCGTCCTGCACCACCTCGGCCTGCTCTAGGCCGAGGTTCTTGCCACGGATGAACACGGATGGACACGGATAAGAGCGTTTAAAACTTAATTTCGCTCTTGCTCTATCCGTGTTTGTCCGTGTTCATCCGTGGCCAAAATCACCAGCCGGCCTGCTGCAGAAGCAGCTCGGTGCGGGGGTCGGCCGGCGTGGCGACCAGGCCGCCCTGCGGGTTGAGCGCGATCGAGAAGCGGGCGCCGTCGACCATCGGCAGGTAGGTGGCGCTGCCCCAGCGGGCATCGGCGATGGGCAGCGCGGCCAGCCAGCGCTGGCGGAACTCCCAGAAATCCCAGCCCTCGCGCAGGTCGTGCACGCTGCGCTCGGCCGTGCGCTCCTGCGCCGGCTCGGCGTAGCGGCCCGAGAGCCGCTCGAAGCGATACACCGGCGGCAGGCCCGCCAGCTGGCCACCCAGGGTCCAGCGGATCACGCGCGCATCGAGCTGCCACTGGTCGCCGCGCAGCGCCAGCACCCGCGGCGGGTCGTCGCCCAGCACCAGCGTGGCTTCGAAGTGCTGGCTGCCCAGCTGGCGCAGGGCGATCGAGGCCACCGGCACGTCGGCCAGCAGCCACTGGTACTGCCGCAGCAGCGCGCCGGCGCCCGCCAGCAGCAGGGCCAGGCCCAGCACCAGCGCCCCCAGCAGCCGCCCGCTCCAGCCGCGGCGCGGCTGCGGGCGCAGCGTGCGCTTGCGCCGCCGCGGCCGCCAGGGCAGCAGGCCCAGCACGGCCAGCACCAGCGCGGCGGTGAACAATCCGCCCGAAAGCGACATCCCGGCCTCCATTCGCTGCAGTCCAGCCCCGGACTATACTCGCCGCATGAAAACCTCTCGCGTGCTGATGCTCCTGCTCGCCCTCGTCCTGGTCGCCGCCTGCGGCAACAAGGGCGAACTGGTGCGCCCGGCCCCGGCCACCGCCACCGCCGCGCCATGAGCCCGGGGCGGGCCCTGCGCTTTTCCAAGATGCACGGCGCAGGCAACGATTTCGTCGTGCTCGACCTGCGCGGCGGCCGCCCCGCGCCCGCCCCCGCGCTGGCGCGCCGGCTCGCCGACCGCCACCAGGGCGTGGGCTGCGACCAGCTGCTGACCATCGAGGACAGCGCCGACTCCGCTTGCCTGGCGCGCTACCGCATCTGGAACGCCGACGGCTCGGCCGCCAACCAGTGCGGCAACGGCGCCCGCTGCGTCGCCGCCTGGCTGCGCCGCGACGGGGCCGCCGCCGCGCCGCGCTTCCGGCTCGACAGCCCCGCCGGCCCGGTGCAGGCCGAGGCCCTGGGCGGTGGCCGCTACGCCATCGGCATGGGTCGCCCGCGCCTGGCGCCGGCCGAAATTCCCTTCCTGGCCGCTGGCGACGCCACCGAGCACCGCCTCGCGCTGGCCGAAGGCGAGGTGGCCTTCGGCGTGGTGTCGATGGGCAACCCGCACGCCGTCGTCGAAGTGGCCGATGTCGCCGCCGCGCCCGTGGCCACGCTGGGCCCGGCGCTGCAGGCCCGGCCCGAATTCCCCGAGGGCGTGAACGTGGGCTTCGCCCAGGTGCTCGCGCCCGACCGCATCCGACTGCGCGTGTTCGAGCGCGGCGCCGGCGAAACCCTGGCCTGCGGCAGCGGTGCCTGCGCCGCCGTGGTGGCCCTGGTGCGCCGCGGCCGCCTTGCGCGCCACGCCTTCGTCGAGCTGCCGGGCGGCACGCTCGAAATCACCTGGCCCGCCGACGACGCGCCCGTCGTCATGGCCGGCCCCACCGCCTTCGTGTTCGAAGGCGAACTGCTGCTGGAGCAACCCGAATGATGGACGACAAGACCGAGCGCCTGGGCGCCCACGAAGTCGCGGCCTTCCTGCGCCGCCACCCCAAATTCCTGGCCCAGTTCCCGGACCTGGCGGTGTCGCTGGTGGTGCCCAAGGAAGAAGGGCAGGCCGCCTCGCTGGCCAGCTACCAGCTCGACGTGCTGCGCGACAAGAACCGCGAGCTCACCCGTCGCCTGAATGAGCTCTACGCCAACGCGCAGGAGAACGAGCGCCTGGCCGTGCGCACGCACCAGCTGAGCCTGGCCCTGATGCGCGCCAACGGCCCGGCCGAAACGCTGCGCACCATGGTGGCGGTGCTGGGCGAGGATTTCCGCGGCGAGCTGGTGCGCGTGGTGCTGTTCGAGGCCGTGCCGGGCCTGGAGGCCGACTGGTTGCAGGTGGTCGCGCAGGGCGACGCCGCGCTGGCGCCGTTCCGCGATTTCATGGCCGCCGGCGAGCCGCTCACCGGCCGCCTCAACCAGGACAAGCTGGCGCTGCTGTTCGGCCCGCGCGCCGCCGAGGCCGCCTCGGCCGTGCTGCTGCCGCTGCCCGGCGTGGGCCTGCTGGCAGTGGGCAGCTCCGACGCCAACCGCTTCTTCCCGGGCATGGGCACGCTGTTCCTGCGCCTGATGTCCGAGGCCCTGGTGACCGCGCTGGGCCGCGCGCCGCGCGACTGAGCATGGCCGGCGCCGCGCCGCTGCAGCCGGAGGTGGACGCCTTCCTGGCGTGGCTGGCGGTCGAGCGCCGGATGTCGCCGCACACGCTGTCGGCCTACCGCCGCGACCTGGCCGACCTGGCGGGGTGGATGCGCGATTCCGGCCTGGATCAATGGACGCGCCTGCGCCAGGAAGCGCTGCGCACCTATGTCGCCGGCGCGCACCGGCGCGGGCTGTCGGGCAAGAGCCTGCAGCGGCGGCTGTCGGCGATCCGCAGTTTCTTCGCCTGGCTGGGCCGCGAGCACGGCAGCGAACTCAATCCTGCGCTCGGCCTGCGCGCGCCCAAGGCCCCGCGCAAGCTGCCGCAGGTGCTCGACGCCGACGAGGCCGGGCGACTGGTCGAGGTGCCCACCGACGCGCCGCTGGGCCTGCGCGACCGGGCGATGCTCGAGCTGTTTTATTCCTCGGGCCTGCGCCTGAGCGAGCTGTGCGGCTTGCGCTGGGGCGCGCTCGACCTGGCCGAGGGCCTGGTGACGGTGGTGGGCAAGGGCGGCAAGACCCGCCTGGTGCCGGTGGGCAGCCATGCCCGCACGGCGCTCGCCGAATGGCGCGACGAGAGCAAGCCCGCGGCCGATGCGCCCGTGTTCCCCGGCCGCAGCGGCGGGCCGATCAGCCCGCGCACGGTGCAGGCGCGGCTGCGCGAGCTGGCGATGCGCCAGGGCCTGTTCAAGCGCGTGCACCCGCACCTGCTGCGGCACAGTTTCGCCAGCCACGTGCTCGAGTCCAGCGGCGACCTGCGCGGCGTGCAGGAATTGCTCGGCCACGCCGACATCGCCACCACCCAGATCTACACCCACCTCGATTTCCAGCACCTGGCCAAGGTCTACGACGCCGCGCACCCGCGCGCGCGCCGCAAAAAGCCCGGGGTCGGAGGTAATTAGGCTTCGCCTAATTACCTCCGACCCCTTGCCTCGTCCCAAGCCCGCCCCCAAAACCACAGGACGCCCCCACCGGAGTGCCCATGGACCCCAACGTTTTCCACGCCACCACCATCCTGTCGGTTCGCCGCAACGGCAAGGTCGTCGTCGCCGGCGACGGCCAGGTCACGCTGGGCCACACGGTGATGAAGGGCAATGCCCGCAAGGTGCGCAAGCTGGCCGGCGGCAAGGTGATCGCCGGTTTCGCCGGCGCCGCGGCCGATGCCTTCACGCTGCAGGAGCTGTTCGAATCCAAGCTCGAGAAGCACGGCGGCCAGCTCGTGCGCGCCGCCGTCGAGATGGCGCGCGAATGGCGCACCGACCGCCGCTTCGGCAAGCTCGAGGCGCTGCTGGCGGTGGCCGATGCGCAGACCTCGCTGGTCATTTCCGGCACCGGCGACGTGATCGAGCCCGATGACGGCATCATCGCCATTGGCTCCGGCGGCCCCTATGCCCTGGCCGCGGCGCGCGCGCTGATGCAGCACAGCGAACTCGACGCGCGCGGCATCGCCGAGGCGGCGCTCAACGTCGCCGGCGACATCTGCATCTACACCAACCGCAACCTCGTCATCGAGGAACTGTGATGTCCGAACTGACCCCCCGCGAGATCGTCGGCGAACTCGACCGCTACATCATCGGCCAGGCCGGCGCCAAGCGCGCCGTGGCCATCGCGCTGCGCAACCGCTGGCGGCGCATGCAGCTCGACCCCTCGCTGCGCGACGAGGTGATGCCCAAGAACATCCTGATGATCGGCCCCACCGGCGTGGGCAAGACCGAGATCGCCCGGCGCCTGGCGGCGCTGGCGAACGCGCCCTTCGTGAAGGTGGAGGCCACGCGCTTCACCGAGGTGGGCTACGTCGGCAAGGACGTCGAGCAGATCATCCGCGACCTCGCCGACGGCGCGGTGAAGATGCTCCGCGAGCAGGCCAAGCAGCGCGTGCGCACGCAAGCCGAGGAGCGCGCCGAGGACCGCATCCTCGATGCCCTGCTGCCGCGCCGCCGCGGCCCCGGCTTCGCCATCGAGGTGGGCGCCGAGGGCGAAAACGAAACCCGCAACAAGCTGCGCCGCCAGCTGCGCGCCGGCGACTTCGACGAGCGCGAGATCGAGCTCGAGCTCGCGCCGCCGATGGCCGGTGGCATGGACCTGATGACGCCGCCGGGCATGGAAGAAATGGGCCAGCAGCTGCGCCAGATGTTCCAGAGCCTGGGCGGCGGCAAGTCGCAAAAGCGCACGCTCGCCATCAAGGCCGCGCGGCCGCTGCTGCTCGAGGAGGAAGCCGCCAAGCTGGTGAACGAGGAGGAAATCCGCGCCCAGGCCGTGGCCGCCTGCGAGCAGAACGGCATCGTCTTCATCGACGAGATCGACAAGGTGGCGCGCCGCCAGGACGCCGTCGGCGGCGGCGACGTGAGCCGCGAGGGCGTGCAGCGCGACCTGCTGCCGCTGGTCGAGGGCAGCACGGTCAGCACCAAGTACGGCACCATCAAGACCGACCACATCCTGTTCATCGCTTCGGGCGCCTTCCACCTGGCCAAGCCGTCCGACCTGATCCCGGAGCTGCAGGGTCGCTTCCCGATCCGCGTCGAGCTGGGCGCGCTCAGCCAGGCCGACTTCAAGCGCATCCTGACCGAGCCGAAGAACGCGCTGGTGCGCCAGTACATGGCGCTGCTGGCCACCGAGGGCGTGAACATCGGCTTCGACGACAGCGCCATCGAGCGCCTGGCCGAGATCGCCTTCCTGGTGAACGAACGCCAGGAGAACATCGGCGCCCGCCGCCTGCACACGGTGCTGGAAAAGCTGCTCGAGAAGCTCAGCTTCGAGGCGCCCGACAAGGGCGGCCTGTCGCTGATGATCGACCGCGCCATGGTCGACGAGCAGCTCGGCGACGCCGTCCAGGACCCCGACCTGAGTCGCTACATCCTCTGACCAAGCTGAACCCAATGAACCAGGTTGATTTTACGGCCCGGAATGCTCCGCAACGGCGCTGTGTGCCGGGCCGTAAAATCAACCTGGTTCATTGGGTTCATGCTTTTCGGTGTCATGTTTCGCGGCGTGGGGGCGTCAATGGTTCCAGGATTCCCCGGAGCCCCGCCCGACATGCCTGCCGCCATGGCTGCCCCCCGACCGCTGCCGCGCCCCGCGCGGCCGCCTGAACCCCGGAGCCCCGCCGCGCCGATGGACGCCCCGGCCAGCCCCCGCATCGAAGACGTCCTGGCCGAACACGGCCCCATGCTGGCGCGCATCGCCGGCAGCTACGAGGCCGAGCCGGCCCGCCGCGACGACCTGCTGCAGGAAGTCAGCCTGGCCGTCTGGAAGGCGCTGCCGCGCTGGCGCGGCGAAGCCTCGCTGCGCACCTTCGTGGCGCGCGTGGCCCACAACCGCGCCATCGACCACCTGGCGCGGGAGCGCAACGCGCGCGGCGAGGAGCTGCACGACGAGCACCCCGACCCGGGCGCCACGCCGGTGCAGCACGCCGAGTCGCACCAGCGCCGCACCGGCCTGGTGGCCGCCGTGCGCCAGCTGCCGCTGGGACAGCGGCAGGTGGTGGTGCTCGCGCTGGAGGGCTTCGCCCTGCGCGAGATCGGCGAGGCCCTGGGCGTCGAGGAAAACACCGTGGCGCAGCGCCTGAGCCGCGCGCGCCGGCAGCTCAATCAATGGCTGGGAGAGACGGCATGAACGGGCCGATGAAGGATTGGGACGCCCTGGGCTCGGATTGGCGCGGGCAGGCCGTGCCGGCCGTGGATGTCGAGGCGCTGCGCGGGGAGGCCACCCGCCAGGGCCGCCGCCTGCGCTGGACGCTGGTGCTTGAGACGCTGCTTGCAGTGTTCAGCGTTGCATTGCTGGGCTGGATCGCCCTGCGCCAGGGCGCGGCGCCCATGGAGCGCTGGCTGCTCGGCGGCCTGGCGCTGGCGATGATCCCGTACCAAGGCTACGTGCTGTGGATCCGCCGCCGCGACTGGAGCGAGGCCGGTCTCGACGCCGGTGCGCTGCTTGAACTCGAGCTGCGCCGCTGCGCGGGCACCGAGCACTATTGGCGTTTCGGCATGTGGTCGGTGCTGGTGCTCTGGCTCGTGGTCTATGTCGTGCTGATGGCCGGCCTGCGCGGCGACTGGCCGTTGCCGCAGGTCAGCGGGCTGCTGGGCGCCACGGGCGCCAACGTCGTGATGATCCCGATCATCGGCCTCTATGGCCTGGCCCGCTGCCGTGGCGCGCGCAAGCGCCGCGAGCGCCTGCTCGCACTGCGCGAGCAGCTGCGCGGGCCGTAAAATGGCCGCATGAGCCCGCGCCCCACCGACCTCGTCCTGCACCGCGCCTCGCACGTCCTCGAAGTGGCCTTCGAGGACGGCCGGCGCTTCCGCCTGCCCTGCGAATACCTGCGCGTGGAGTCGCCCAGCGCCGAAGTGCAGGGCCACGGCCCGGGCCAGAAGGTGCTGGTCGCCGGCAAGCGCGAGGTCAACATCCGCGCCATCGACCCGGTGGGCAACTACGCGGTGCTGCTGCGCTTCGACGACGGCCACGAAAGCGGCCTGTTCAGCTGGAACCTGCTGGCCACGCTGGGCGAGGAATACGACACCCGCTGGGCCGCCTACCTCGCGGCCCTCGCCGCCGCCGGCCTCTCCCGCTGAGTTGTTGGAGGGCCTTCAGGCCCGACCTGCCTGTCGGGCCTGAAGGCCCTCCAACAAGGGCGGTTACAGGATGTCCTGGAAGCGCTCGACAGGCCGCCCGATCGCCGCTTTCCCACCCACCACCAGCACCGGCCGCTCGATCAGCCGCGGGTTCGCCGCCAGCAGCGCCGCCCATTCGGCCGCCGGCCGCTCGTCGTCCGGCCGCAGGCCCAGTTCGCCCGCCAGGGCCTCCTTGAACCGCACCAGCTGCCGCGGGTCGCCGCCCAGCCGGGCCAGCAGCCCGGCGACCTCGGCCGGGGAGGGTGGCTCGCCCAGGTAGTCCCGCACCCGCGCCGGTACGCCGCGTCCCGCCAGCCACGCCAGCGCCTCCCGCGACTTGCTGCAGCGCGGGTTATGCCAGATCACCACCTCATCCATCACACGCCCACCACGAAACAGGGTCCGGGAACTTTATACTGCGCAGATGGACGAGAAGAGCGCTCAGGGCACCACCCACTTCGGCTTCCGCGACGTGCCGGTGGAAGAGAAGAAGAAGCTGGTCGGCCAGGTCTTCAGCTCGGTCGCGCGCCAGTACGACCTGATGAACGACCTGATGTCGCTGGGCATCCACCGCGTGTGGAAGCGCTACTTCGTCGGCACCTCGGGCGTGAAGCGCGGCGACCGCGTGCTCGACCTCGCCGGCGGCACCGGCGACATCGCCGCGCTGCTGCACGAGCGCGTGGGCGAGACGGGCTCGGTGGTGCTGGGCGACATCAACGCCCAGATGCTCGGCGTCGGCCGCGACCGCCTCACCGACCGCGGCCTGGTGCGCGGGCTCGAGTACGTGCAGCTCAACGCCGAGGCGCTCCCGTTCCCGGACGCCAGCTTCGAACTCGTCACCATCGCCTTCGGCCTGCGCAACGTCACCGAGAAGGCCAACGCGCTGCGCGAGATGCACCGCGTGCTCAAGGTCGGCGGCCGCGCGCTGGTGCTGGAGTTCTCGCAGGTGAAGCCGGAGTGGTTCCGCCCGGTCTACGACTTCCATTCCTTCCAGGTGCTGCCGCGCCTGGGCAAGCTGTTCGCCAACGACGCCGACAGCTACCAGTACCTGGCCGAGTCGATCCGCAAGCACCCGCCGCAGGACGAGCTCAAGGCCATGATGGAAGCCGCCGGCTTCGCCCGCTGCGACTACCGCAACCTCAGCGCCGGCATCTGCGCCATCCACTCCGGCTACAAAGTGTAGGAGCGCCTTCAGGGGTCGGGTCAGTCGGCGCGGACGCGCCAGGCCTCGGTGAGGGAGATCAGGCCTTCGCGGGCCAGGTTCACGGCGGCCTGGGTGAGCGGCACCATGCCGTCCTCGATGGCGGCGGCGTGGATCTGGTCGGCTTCGGCGCCGGGCACGATCAGCGACTGGATGCGCGGCGTCACCACCATCAGCTCGTACACCGCGCGGCGCTTGAACACGCCCAGCCCGTCGCAGTGCGAGCAGCCGTGGCCCTTGTGGAAGACCTCGTCCGGCCGCACGCCCAGGCTGGCGCGGATGTGCGGGTCGACGTCCTCGACTTGCTTGCAGTGCGTGCAGGTCAGGCGCACCAGCCGCTGCGACATCACCGCCAGCAGCGAGGCGCGCAGCAGGTAGGCCTCCACGCCCAGGTCGAGCAGGCGCGTCACCGTGGTGGCCGCCGTGTTCGTGTGCAGCGTGGACAGCAGCAGGTGGCCGGTGAGCGCGCTCTCGACGGCGATGCCGGCGGTCTCGCGGTCGCGGATCTCGCCCACCATGATCACGTCCGGGTCGTGGCGCAGGAAGTTGCGCATCGCGCTGGCGAAGGTGAACTGCGCCGCGCGGTTGACCTGCATCTGCTGGATCTCGTCGATGTAGAACTCGACCGGGTCCTCGATGGTGAGGATGTTGATGCGCTGCTTGCGCAGCTCGAGCAGCATCGCGTAGAGCGTGGTCGACTTGCCGCAGCCGGTGGGGCCGGTGGTGAGGAACATGCCGTGGCTGCGGCTCATCACGTCGTCGATGCGGCGCCGGTCGCCCTCGCTCAGGCCCAGCTGGTTGATGTCCCAGAGGCCTTCCCTGGTGTCGAGCAGGCGCACCACCACGCTTTCGCCGAACACCGCCGGCAGCACCGAGATGCGCAGGTCCACCGCGCGCCCGTCGTCGAGCACGAAGGTGGTGCGTCCGTCCTGCGGCTTGCGGTGCTCGGCCAGGTTCATCGAACCGAGCACCTTGATGCGGCTGGTCACCGCCGGGTGCAGGCTGCTCATGATCCGTCGCACCGGCACCATCTCGTCGTCGATGCGATAGAGCACGTCGGTGCCGTGCTCGCCCGGGCGCAGGTGGATGTCGGACGCGCGCCGGGCCACCGCCTCGGCGATCAGCCCGTGCACGATGCGCACCACCGGCTTCTCGCGCGAAAGCCGCTGCGCCTCCTGCTCGGTGGTCTCGACGATGGTGCCGGTCGGGTCCACGCCCAGCTGGCGGGCGATGTCGCGGTCCTCGACCTGGTCGTAGTGGCGGGCGATCGCCTCGCGGATGTCGCGCCCCGTGGCCAGCACCGCCTGCACGCGCTGGCGCGAGAGGAAGTCGAGCGTGCTCAGGGCCTCGGCATTGCCCGGGTCCTCCATCGCCACGGCGACGCTGCCGCCGCGCACCAGCAGCGGCACCGCACGCAGGCGGCGGGCCACCTCCGGCCGGATCAGGGTGGTGGCGGCCGCGTCGGGTTCCAGGCCCGACAGCCGGGCCAGCGGCACCCCCAGCGAGGCCGCCTGCTCGTAGTGCGACTCGGTGCAGTCGTCGCCCAGCGCCAGCCACTGCGCCAGCGACAGCCCGCCGCCCTCGTGGTTCCAGGCCGAGCCAGCCTGGGAGAACTCGAGCCAGCGGGACAGCTCGGCGGGATCCTTGATCAGGTGCGGGGCGGCGGGCTTGGCGTTGGCGGACATGGTTCTGGCCGGGTTGGGACGGCCCCAGTATGGCTCAGTCCCGCCACCGCGCTTTGAGCGAGGTCAGGTCCGGCCCCCGGGCCTTGCCCGGGGGTCCGCTGGGATAGAATCGGGCCATCCCGCCGTACGGAAACACCCATGCGCCTGTTCAGCCTGCTGCTTGCCCTGCTGTTGCCCCTGCCGGCCCTCGCCCAGGCCGACCGGCTCGTCGACGAGCACTCCTACGCCGAGCCGTCGAAAGTGCGCATCAGCCACCTGGCCCTGGACCTGGAGATCGACTTCAACCGGCGGCAGCTGGCCGGCAGCGCCACGCTCGACCTGCAGTGGGCCGATCCGGCCGCGCGCGTGCTGGTGCTCGACACCCGCGACCTGGAGATCGCCAAGGTCGAGGGCCGCACCGGCAACCGCAAGTGGCGCGAGCTGGACTTCAGCCTGGCCGAGGCCGACGCACGCTTCGGCAGCAAGCTCAGCATCACCCTGCCGCGCCAGTTCGCGCAGGTGCGCGTGACCTACCTCACCTCGCCGCAGGCCTCGGGCCTGCAGTGGCTGGCGCCGGGCATGACCGCCGGCGGCAAGACGCCCTTCATGTTCAGCCAGTCGCAGGCCATCCACGCCCGCAGCTGGGTGCCGCTGCAGGACACGCCCTCGGTGCGCTTCACCTACACGGCCCGCATCCAGACGCCGCCCAACGTGATGGCGCTGATGAGCGCCGACAACGACCCGGCCGCGGTGCGCGACGGCGATTATTCCTTCGAGATGCCGCAGGCCATCCCCAGCTACCTGATGGCCATCGCCGCAGGCGACCTGGTGTTCAAGCCGATCTCGGCGCGCGCCGGCGTCTGGGCCGAGCCGCAGACGGTGGACCGCGCGGTGAAGGAGTTCGAGGACACCGAGAAGATGATCGAGGTGACCGAGCAGCTCTACGGCCCCTACCGCTGGGGCCGCTACGACCTGCTGATCCTGCCGCCCTCGTTCCCGTTCGGCGGCATGGAGAACCCGCGCCTGAGCTTCATCACGCCCACCGTGATCGCCGGCGACAAGTCGCTGGTGTCGCTGATCGCGCACGAGCTGGCGCATTCGTGGTCGGGCAACCTGGTCACCAATGCCACCTGGAAGGACATGTGGCTCAACGAGGGCTTCACCAGCTACGTCGAGAACCGCATCGTCGAGGCGCTGTACGGCAAGGAGCGCGCCGACATGGAGTTCGTCAACAGCCGCAACGGCCTGCTCGAGGAAATGAAGGAGGTGCCGGAGGCGCAGCAGGTGCTGATGCTGCCGGCGCGCGCGGGCTCCGACCCGGAGGAAGCGCTGGGCGCGGTGGCCTACGACAAGGGCGCCTGGTTCCTGCAGTTCCTCGAGCAGCGCTTCGGTCGCGAGGCCTTCGATCCCTTCCTGCGCGCCTGGTTCGACGCGCATGCCTTCCAGAGCGCCACCAGCGAGCAGTTCCTGGCCTTCCTCGAGGCCGAGCTGATGGCGAAGAACCCGGGCAAGGTGACGCGCGAGGAAGTGCTGGCCTGGATGACCCAGCCGGGCATCCCGGACAACGCGCCGCGCATCGAGTCGCCGCGCCTGGCCGCCGTCGATGCGGCGCGCGCCGACTGGCTGGGCGACCGCAAGGCCGCGCGCGAGCTGCCGACCTCGGCCTGGACCACGCAGGAGTGGGTGTACTTCCTCGAGGGCCTGCCGGCCACGCTCGAACCCGATCGCCTGGTCGAGCTCGACCAGGCCTTCCGCTTCACCGGCACCGGCAACGGCGAGATCGCCCAGCGCTGGTATCCGCTCAGCGAGCGCAGCCAGTACTTCGAGGCGCGGCCGGCGATGAGCCTGTTCCTGCGCAAGATCGGCCGCCGCAAGCTGATCCTGCCCACCTACGAGGCGCTGGCGTCCACCGAGGACGGCCTGGCCTTCGCCACCCAGATCTTCGCGATGGCGCGGCCGGGCTACCACCCGATCACGATCGGGTCGGTCGAGGCCCTGCTCACCAAGGCGCGCGCGGCGCTGGAAGCGGCGCCGAAGTGAGCCGCCGCGGCGCGCGGCCCGCCTGGTGGCTGCGCGCCGGCGCGGTGGGGCTGGCCGTGGCCGGCCTGGGGGCCGCGGTGGCGCGGCCTGAGTACGTGCTCGAGGCCGAGTTCGCGCGCCAGCGCTGGCTGGCCGGCGCCACGGAAACCTCCTTCGACGTCGCCGGGCACCGCTGGCGCGCCTTCGAGGCTGGCCCCCAGGGCGCGCCGCTGCTGCTGCTCGTGCACGGTTTCACCGGCAGCAAGGAGAACTGGCTGCCGCTGGCGCGCGAGCTCGCGCGCGACCACCGCGTGCTGGCCGTGGACCTGCCCGGCTGGGGCGAAAGCCAGCGCCTCGACGATGCCGACTACGGTCCGGCGGCGCAGGCCGCGCGCCTGGCCGAGCTGATCGCCGCGCTGCCGCAGGCACCCGGGATCGTGGTGGGGCATTCGATGGGCGGGCAGATCGTCGGCCTGCTGGCTTCGCGCCATCCGCAGGCGGCGCCGCGCATCGTGCTGATGTCCTCGGCCGGCGTGCGCTACCAGGAGAACGCCTTCGCCGCCGCGGTGCTCGCCGGCGAGAACCCCTTCCAGGTGACCAGCCGTGCCGAGCTGCGCCGCTACCTGGGCATCGTCTTCGCCGAGCCGCCCTTCGTGCCCTGGCCGGCCACCGAGGCGCTGGTGCGCCGCCGCCGCGCCGACGCGGCCTTCGAACAGCGCGTGCTCGACGGCATCGGCCGCGGCCCGGATGCATTCGCGCTCGAAGCCGAACTGGGCAACATCGCCGCGCCCACGCTGCTGCTGTGGTGCCGCGACGACCAGGTGATCGACATCAGCGCCGCCGACGTCTTCGCCGCCGGCCTGCGCGACAGCCGCCGCGTCATCCTCAGTGGCTGCGGCCACATGCCGATGATGGCCCAGCCGCGCCAGGTCGCCGAAGCCCTCCGCGACTTCCTGTAAGCCGATCCTGCCGGAAAGAAAAAGGCCGCCCGGGTGGGCGGCCTTTTCGTCTTGCGGGCTGGCTTACTCGCCGGCGCGGGAGGCGTCGCGGGCGGCCTTGAAGGCGTTGCCCTCGACGTAGTTCGGCCAGGCCTCGTTGCCGGCCAGTTCGCGGCCGACGCCGTAGAGCGCCTGCAGGTCCTGCACCACGCCGCGCAGGTCCCAGTTCGGATCGTACTCGTCGGCGGGCTTGTGGTAGGCCACGCTGGTGTAGCGCGCCTGGATCTCGCGGCCGTAGTCCACGCCCTTCTCCACGTGGTCGATGCCGCCCTTGGCGTACAGCGCCGGCACGCCGAACTTGGCGAAGCTGAAGTGGTCGGAGCGGAAGAAGAAGCCCTTCTCGACGCCGTCCTCCTCGACCAGCACGCGGCCCTGGGCCTCGGCGATCGGACGCAGCACCTCGTCGAGCTCGCTGTTGCCCAGGCCGATCACCACGAAGTCCTTCGTCGGGCCCACGACGCTCATCGCATCGAGGTTGACCACGGCCACGGTGTCCTTGAGCGGGATCACCGGGTTGGCGGCGTAGTACTTCGAGCCCAGCAGGCCCGACTCCTCGAGCGTCACCAGCAGGAACACCACGCTGCGCTCCGGCGCCGGGTCCTGCACCGTGAACGCCTCGGCGATCTCGAGCACGCCGGCCACGCCGGTGGCGTTGTCGATGGCGCCGTTGTAGATGTGGTCCTCGCCCTCGCCGCCGGCCGACACCGCGTTGCCGTCGCCGCCGTGGGTGGCGCTGTGGTCGCCCAGGTGGTCCCAGTGGGCGGTGTAGACGATGGCCTCGTCAGGACGCGTGGTGCCGGGCAGCTTGGCCAGGATGTTGCGCGAGCTCGATTCCTTGATGCTCGAGTTGAGCCTGGCGCTGAAGGTGGCGTCGCCCAGGTCCACGGCGGTGAAGCCGGGCTTGTTGGCGGCGATGCGCAGCGCGTCGAGGTCCTGGCCGGCGGCCGCGAACAGCTCCTTGGCGACCTCGCCGGTGATCCAGCCCTGCATCGGCAGGCGCGGCTCCGGGTCGGCGCTGACCGGCAGGTCGTACTGCTCGCCCGACCAGCTGTTCTTGACCACGTCCCAGCCGTAACCGGCGCCGGCGTCGTCGTGGATGATCAGCGCGGCGGCGGCGCCCTGGCGGGCGGCCTCTTCGAACTTGTAGGTCCAGCGGCCGTAGTAGGTCATCTTCCTGCCGCTGAAGAGCTGCTCGTCGCCGACATGGAAGCCCGGGTCGTTGACCAGGATGACCACGGTCTTGCCCTTGACGTCCAGGCCCGCGTAGTCGTTCCAGTTCGCCTCCGGCGCGTTCACGCCGTAGCCGACGAACACCAGCTCGCTGGCATCCACCGAAACCTCCGCCTGCGCGGTGCGGGTGCCCAGGGCCATGTCGCTGCCGAAGGCGAGGGCGCGGTCGCTGCCGCCGAGCACGAACTTGGCGCTGCTGGTGGCCTCGTTGGCCGTGGTGGCGACCATCGGCACGTCCTGGAACCAGCTGTCGCCGTTGCCCGGCTGCAGGCCCAGGCGCTGGAACTGCGCCACCAGGTAATCGGCGGTCATTTGCTCGCCGACGGTGCCGGGGGCGCGGCCGGCGAATTCATCCGACGACATCACGCGCACGTGGGCGGCGAAATCCTCGGCCGAGATCTCGGGGCCGAAGCCGTGGTCGGCCGACGGGGCGGCGGTGGCCGCCGGGGCCTCGGCCGCCGGTTCCGGCGCCGGGCTGCAGGCCGACAGCGCGAGCGCCGCGGCCGCAAACAGCAGGGTGTGCTTCATTCGTGGGATCTCCAGCTGAACGGAAACCCCGATTCTAGCCCCAACCCCGCCACCCCTGTGGGAGCGCCTGCGGGCGCTCCCGCAGGGCGGGGGTCAGTCGGCGCGCGGCGCGTCGGGGCGGTCGAGCATGACCGGGGTGGTGCCCTGCTGCTTGCCCACGCGGGCCTCCGGGTGCACGTACAGCTCCACTTCGCGCTCGAACACCAGGTTGCCCTCGACCACCGAGCCGGCGCCGATCACCACCCGCGGCAGGCGCTTGCGGCCCGAGAACCAGCCGGTCGGCTTCTCCACGCGCAGGTCGCCGCGCACCGTGCTGCCCTCGAGGGTGATGTCGCCATTGGTGGTGGTCACCGAACCGCCCACCTCGGCCCGGCCCAGGCGGATGCCGCCGTTGACGTTGGACAGGTCGCCGCCGATGCGGGCCTCGTCGTCCACGGTGATGCCGCCATTGACCAGTTCCACGTCATCCTCCACCTCGGCCCGCTCGTCGATGCGGATGCCGCCGTTGACCGTCTCGACGCTGCCCGCGAAGGCGCCCTCGGCCAGGCGGATGCCGCCGTTGACCGTCTCGGCGCTGCCCACGCGGGCGTCGCGGCCGATGGTGATGCCGCCGTTGACCGCGCTGGCCTTGCGCACCTTGGCGCCGGCGCGCACGGTGATGCCGCCGTTGACGGTCTCGAGCGATCCGTACTCACGGCCGGCCTCGGCGGTGATGCCGCCGAAGACCTTGTCCACGTTTTCCTGGGCCAGCGCCGGCGTGCCGGCGAAGGCCAGCGAGAGCAGCAGGGCGTGGGCGAGGGGGCGAATGCGCATGGCGGGTCTCCTTGGGTTGTCCCGGTCTGATGCGGCGACCGGGCGGGGGGTTTAAAGCCTCCGACGGGCCCACGATGCCGCGGCCCGCTACAATTCGCCCGTGCCACACGTCCCGGAGCCTGCCGTGCCTTCCGCCCACAACCGCCCCAAGCCCCTGCTGCTGCTGATCCTCGACGGCTGGGGCCACCGGGACGACCCCGCCGACAACGCCCTGGCCCAGGCCCGGCTGCCGAACTGGCGCCGCCTGCTGGCCGAGTGCCCGCACACCCTGGTGCACACCGAGGGCCGCCACGTCGGCCTGCCGGACGGGCAGATGGGCAATTCCGAGGTCGGCCACATGAACATCGGCGCCGGCCGCATCGTCTACCAGGACCTGACCCGCATCGACGCGGCCATCGAGGACGGCAGCTTCTACGCCAACGCCGAGCTCGTCGCCGCCTGCCGCGCCGCCCGGGCCGCCGGCGGCACCCTACACGTGTTCGGCCTGCTCTCGCCCGGCGGCGTGCACAGCCACGAGAACCACGTGTTCGCGATGGTCGAGCTGGCGCGCCGCGAGGGGGTGGCCGACATCGCCGTGCACGCCTTCCTCGACGGCCGCGACATGCCGCCGCGTTCGGCCGGGCCCAGCCTGCAGGCCCTGCATGCGCTTTGCGCCGAAGGCGACGTGCGCGTGGCCAGCGTCTGCGGTCGCTACTTCGCCATGGACCGCGACAAGCGCTGGGAGCGCATGGAGCGCGCCTGGAAGGCCATCGTCGAGGCCGAGGCCGACGACACCGCCTCCGACCCGCTCACCGCCCTGCAGGCCGCCTACGGCCGCGGCGAGAACGACGAGTTCGTGCAGCCCACCGTCATCCGCGGCCACCACCCGATGCGCGACGGCGACGCGGTGGTGTTCATGAACTTCCGCGCCGACCGCGCGCGCCAGCTCACCGCCGCCTTCACCGACCCGGCCTTCGACGGGTTCGCGCGCCGGGTGCCGAAGCTCGGCCGCTTCGTCTGCCTCACCGAGTACGACGCCAGGCTGCCGGCACCGGTGGCGTTCGCGCCGGAAGACCTGCGCAACACCCTGGGCGAGGTGCTGGCGGCGAACGGCCTGAGCCAGCTGCGCATCGCCGAAACGGAGAAGTACGCCCACGTCACCTTCTTCATGAGCGGCGGCAAGGAGCCGTTGGTCGAAGGCGAGGAGCGCGCGCTGGTGCCTTCGCCCAAGGTCGCCACCTACGACCTGCAGCCGGAGATGAGCCTGCCGCAGCTCACCGCGCGGCTCACCGACGACATCCGCGCGCGCCGGCACGACGTGATCATCTGCAACATCGCCAACCCCGACATGGTCGGCCATACCGGCGTGCTGGCCGCGGCGGTGAAGGCCGCCGAGGCGGTGGACCATGCGCTGGGCGCGGTGCGCGCGGCCCTGGCCGAAGTGGGCGGCGAGATGATCGTCACCGCCGACCACGGCAACCTCGAGATGATGCGCGACCCGGAAACGGGCCAGCCGCACACCTCGCACACCGTCGGCCCGGTTCCCTTCGTGTACTGCGGCCGCGCCGCCACGCTGCGCGCCGGCGGTGCGCTGCGCGACATCGCTCCGACCATGCTGGCCCTGCTGGGCCTGCCCCAGCCGGCCGAGATGACCGGCCGCCCGCTGGTGGCGCTGGCTTGATCCGCGCGCTCGCGCTGGCGCTGTGCCTGGGCGCGCTGGCCGCGCCGGCCGCGGCCCAGGACGCCGACCGCGCGAAGAAGGAAGCCGCCGCCCAGCAGCGGCTCGAGCAGCTGCGCAGGCAGATCCGCGACATCACCGCCGAGCAGCGCGCGCTCGAGGGCGAGCGCGGCGCCGCCAGCCGCGAACTGCGCGCCGCCGATGCCAAGGTCGGTGAGGCCGTGCGCGCGCTGCGCCGCACCGAGGCCGGCATCGCCACCACCGAAACCGAACTGCAGCAGCTACAGTCGCAGCAGCGCACGCTCGAGGCCGGCCTGTCGGGCCAGCGCGAGGCGCTGGCGGCGCTGGTGCGCTCGGCCTATGCGCTGGGCCGGCACGAGCAGCTCAAGCTGCTGCTGGCCCAGGACCGCGCGGCCGACCTGGCCCGCGTGCTGGCCTACCACCGCTATTTCCAGGCCGACCGCCAGGAGCGAATCGCCGGCCTGATCGAAGAGCTGCGCGCGCTGGCCGCGCTGGCCCGGCAGATCCAGGACCAGCGCGAGGTGCTCGAGGCCGCGCGCGCCCGCCAGCAGGCCGACCTGGCCGCGCTCGAGGCCCAGCGCGGCGAGCGCGCCACGCTGCTGGCCACGCTCGAGGCCGGCTTCAAGGACCGCGCGGCGCGGCTGGCGGCGCTGGGCAAGGACGAGGCCGGCGTGGTCAAGCTGCTCGAGCAGCTGCGCGACGCGGTGGCCGACATCCCGCGCCAGGTGGACGACAACCGGCCCTTCGCCAGCCGCCGCGGCCAGCTCGGCAGGCCGCTCTCGGGCACCGTGCTCGCCGCCTTCGGCGGCCGCCTGCCCGATGGCCGCGGCAGCGACGGGATGCTGATCGCCGGCACCGCCGGCGCCGAGGTGCGCGCGGTGGCGCCCGGCCGGGTGGCGTTCTCGGACTGGCTCAAGGGCTACGGCTTGCTGACCATCGTCGACCACGGCGACGGCTGGATGAGCCTGTACGCCTTCAACGACGCCCTGCTCAAGGACGCCGGCGACTGGGTGCGCGCCGGCGACCCGCTGGCCACCGTCGGCAGCTCCGGTGGCCAGGGCCGCCCGGCCCTGTACTTCGAGCTGCGCCGCAACGGCCAGCCCCAGGACCCCAAGCCCTGGCTGCGCCCCTGATCCCACCCGACACCCCCTGTAGGAGCGCCTTCAGGCGCGAATCCCTTCTTTGCCGAAGGCAAAGGCAAGAGCTTCGCGCCTGAAGGCGCTCCTACAGGACCTTGGCCGGGCGCATAATCAGGCGATGCGCCTGCTCGCCGTCCTGCTGCTTTTTCCCACCCTGGCCCTGGGCCAAGCGCCGGCGCCGGTGGACGCCAGCGACCCGGTGGTGGCGGAAACGACGCCGGCCGAGGTGCCGCTGGCCGAGATCCGCCGCTACGTGTCGGTGTTCAACGCGGTCAAGGACGCCTACGTCGAGGACGTGGACGACGAGGCGCTGATGAAGGCCTCGCTGCGCGGCCTGCTCTCCGACCTCGACCCGCACAGCGCCTACCTCGACAAGGACGAAGCCGAAGCGCTGATCGCCGACACCGAGGGCGAGTACGTGGGCATCGGCGTCGAAACCGAGCGCCGGCCAGACGACACCCTGCGCGTGGTGGCGCCCATCGACGGTACGCCCGCGCACCGCGCCGGCCTGCGCGCCGGCGACGTGATCACCGCCATCGACGGCGAGCCGCTGCTGTCGAACCCCAACCCGCACCATGCGCTGCGCGGCGAGGCCGGCACCACGGTGGTGGTGACCATCGAGCGCACCGGCGAGCCGGAGGCCTTCGATGTCGAGATCACGCGCGAAACCATCCGCGTGGCCTCGGTGGCCAGCAAGCTGCTCGAGCCGGGCTACGGTTACCTGCGCATCAGCACCTTCCAGGCCGACACCGGCCCGGCCCTGCGCCGGAACCTGCGTGCGCTTACCCGCGACGGCGAGGCGCCGCTGCGCGGCCTGGTGCTCGACCTGCGCTCGAACCCGGGCGGGCTGCTGAGTGCCGCCGTGGAAGCGGCCGACGCGCTGCTCGACGATGGCCTGATCGTGCGCACCAAGGGCCGACTCGCGTATTCCAACGCCAGCTTCCACGCCCGCCCCGGCGACCTGCTGCAGGGGGCGCCGGTGGTGGTGCTGGTCGATACCGGCACCGCCAGCGCCGCCGAGGTGCTGGCCGGCGCGCTGCGCGACCACGGCCGCGCCTCGGTGATGGGTTCGCGCACCTACGGCAAGGGCTCGGTGCAGACGGTGGTGCCGCTGGACAACGGCGATTCGATCAAGCTCACCACCGCGCGTTACTACACGCCCAGCGGTGAGTCGATCCAGGCCCGCGGCATTCGTCCCGACATCGTGCTGCGCGGTGCCGCGGCGCGCTCGCTGCGCGAGAGCGACCTGGCCGGCCACCTGGCCGCCGAGGGCGTCGAGGTCGACGGCGCCGGCGAGCTGATCGAAGGCGACGCCGCCATTTCCCGCGCGCTCGACGCGCTCAAGGCCGGCACCGCCACCGCGCGCGCCCGCCGGCGCTTCTAGGCGCCGCGTTTCGTCCAGGCGACTACGTCGCCGGCTTGCCGGTCCGCAGCACCAGCGCCACGCCGCCGAGGATGGCCGCGCCCGACAGCGCAAGCCGCAGCGTGGCCGGTTCGCCGAGCCAAAGCACGCCGGCCACGGCCACGACCAAGGGCACCGCCAGCTGCACGGTCGCGGCCGAGGCGCGCTGCAGCGAGGGCAGGGCGGTGTACCAGATCGCGTAGCCCAGGCCCGAGGCCAGTGCGCCCGAGGCCAGCGCCGCGAGCAGGCCGGGCGTGTCGAACTGCAGCCGCGGCAGCAGCGCCAGCGCGAACAGTGCGGCCATCGGCAGCGTACGCAGGAAATTGCCGGCGGTGGTGCGCAGCGGATCGAGCGCGTCGCGGCCGCGCAGCGAGTACGCGCCCCAGGCCACGCCCGCGCCCAGCATCATCAGCGCAGGCGCCAGTGGCGGCGCCGTCAGTCCCGGCAGCAGCAGGCCGGACAGGCCGGCAAGGGCCAGCGCGATGCCCGACCACTGCCAGCCGCCGAGGCGTTCGCCCGTGGCCAGGCCGCGGCCGACCATCGTGGCCTGCACCGCGCCGAACAGCAGCAGCGCGCCGGCGCCCGCCTCAAGCCCCACGTACGCCAGCGAGAACAGCGCGGCATAGGCGAACAGCGCCAGCGCCGAGGTCCAGTCGCCACTGCCGCGGGCGGCGGGCGCGCGCCGCAGCGACACCAGCGCCCACAGCACCAGCGCGCCGGACGCGAGCCGGAGGGTGGTGAAACTGGCGGCATCCATGCCACCGTCGCGCAGCGCCACGCGCGCGAGCAGCGAGTTGCCGGCGAAGGCCAGCAGCGCCAGCGCCACCAGCAGCGCGAGCAGTGACTCGCGGCGACGCGGCTCAGTCACGCAGCCAGCGCAGCATGTGGGGGTAGGGCGGCAGGCCGCGCTCGCGGGCCTGTTCGCCGACCAGGGTGAGGCCGTGGGCCGCCAGGCCGGCGCTGCCGGGGAAGACACCGATCGAGTAGGTCATCGCCAGCGCTTCAGAGCGGCCGTGGTAGCCGCCGGCGTGGAACAGCACCGAGGCCGGCAGGCCCAGGTGCACGCAGGCGGCGTAGGCCCAGGCCGTGGCCTCGATCTCGCCGCCCGGCGCGTTGATCGGATGCCCGTCGAGCAGCGACGGCAGCTCGTGGCGGCGCGCGGCGGGCGTCACGGCGATGTGGCCGGCCTCGTGCAGCAGGTCGCCGGGCCAGGCCAGGCGCGCAGGATCGAAGACGATCCCGCCGCCCTGCACCTGCACGCCCGGCAGGAAGGCGTCGCCGGGCACGGCTTCTTCGCGCACCGGCAGGCCGATGCCACGCAGGAAATCCGCGATCCGCTGCGCCAGCGCGGCGTCGGCGGGCACCGGGCTCAGCGCGGCTTGGCCGGCAGCGGGAAGGGCGTGACCACCTTCTCGCCGGTGCTGGCGTCGCGGATGCTCAGTTGGCCCTTGCGGTCGACCTCCTCGACCCGGATGACGCTCTGCATCGGCAGGTGCAGCACGCGCGTATCGGCGAACTCGTCGCGCAGGCGCTCCTCGGTGGGGTCGACCACGACGCCTTCCTTGGCGTCGAACACGAGGTCGGACACTTCGGTGAAGCCCCACAGCGAACTCGCCGCGATGCGGCGCGCATAGAGTTCGTACACCTTGCCGGCGTTGAGGAACGTGATCTTGTAGAGGATGCGCTGGTTCATCGCCGCCGATTGTACGACAGCCCCGGCGCAGGGCTCAGTCGCCGGGCACGGCGTCCACCGGGGCCTCGAAGGCGATGAACAGGACGCAATCCGCCCCGCCGGCACAAACCGCCGAATGGCCCAGTCGCGCCGGGCCGTAGGCGTACATGCCGGCCTTCAGCGTCCGGGTCGGCTGGCCGTCGTAGGTGACCGCCAGCTCCCCGGACACCAGCACCATGCGTTCGGCCGAGGTATGCCAGTGATGCGGGATGGTGAACCCGCCGGGAACCTTGAAGAACACGTCGGCATTGTTGCCGGCCGGGTCGCCATGCAGGACGGCGATCTGGCAGCCCTCGCCGATGAACTCCGGGCAGGGGCCCCAGGCGAGCGCCGGGTCGTCGATGGCGAAAGCCAGGGCCGGGGCGGCGTCACTGGCCGGGGACGGGGCGCTGGCCAGGGCAAGGGCAGCGAACAGGGCAAATCGGGTCATGGCGGGCCTCCGGGAGGCGCGGGGCGGGTTGCCCCGTCTGAAGCAACGCGCTCCCGTGCGCCGAGCGGCCCCCGCGGCCTCAGGTGCCCCGGGACCGCCTCGCCAGCGTGGGCTTGAGCGCCAGCGCGTACACCAGGCCCACGCCGAAGCCGGCCAGGTGCGCCCACCAGGCCACGGCTCCGAAGCTGGGGCCGACGAAGGTGAAGACCAGCTGCAGCACGGCCCACAGGCCGATCAGCAGCGCCGCCGGCAGCTTGATGAACTCCAGCCACAGGCCCAGCGGCACCACCACCCCCAGGCGCGCGGTGGGGAAGAGCGCCAGGTAGGCGCCGATCACCGCCGAGACGCCGCCGCTGGCGCCGATGATGGCGCGCGCCGGGTCGCCCATCAGCAACGCGGCGGCGAGGTTGGCCAGCGCGCCGCCGCCGAGGAAGAGCAGCAGGTAGCGCCACGGCCCCATCACCCGTTCGGCCGGCAGGCCGAAGATCAGCAGGAAGAGCAGGTTGCCGGCCAGGTGCACCGGGCCGGCGTGGATGAAAAGCGCGCTGAGCAGGGTGAGCAGGCGTTCGTCGCGCAGCGCGGCGCGCCACTCGGTGACGCTGCCGGAGATCGTGCCCCAGCGCAGCAGGGTGGCGCGCCAGGCGGCGTCGTCGGCCAGCAGCGCGATCCAGATGTAGGCACCCACCATCAGCGCCGCCAGCAGCGGCGTGGCCCAGCGCCAGTGCGACTTGCGCCGCGTGGGCAGGTTCACGAACACGCTCAGGGCCTCGGCAGTCGCAGCGCGCGGCCCTGGGCCTCGATCACCACGCCGTCGCGGTCGATGTCGCGAAGCACCACGCCCTCGGCCACCATCGCGCCCTCGCCGAGGCGGCGACCGTCGAGGATGACGAAGCGCGCGCCCGGGTCGTCGGCGAAGACGTGCATGGTGAGCTTGAGCGGCGGCAGCGCGGCGCGTTCGCCGGCAGCCAGGTCGGCCAGGCGCGGAATGCTGCCCGCTTCCCGGCCTGGTCCAGCAGGCTGGAGGACGGCCGCTTCACCGCCCTCTCCCGCAGGCTGGAGAACGGCGGCCTCGCTCCCTCTCCCGCTTGCGGGAGAGGGCTGGGGAGAGGGCATCGGCGCCGGCGCGGGCGGCCCGGCACGAACCACCGCCCCCTCTCCCCGACCCTCTCCCACGGAGGGGAGAGGGAGAACGGCCGCCTCACCACCCTCTCCCGCAGGTTGGAGAACCGCCGCTTCGCCGCCCCGTCCCGCAGGCGGGGGAGCCGCCGCTTCGCTTCCTCTCCCGCTTGCGGGAGAGGGCTGGGGAGAGGGTGCCGCACTCTCGCCACGACTCCACTCCCGCCAGCCAAACACCGCCAATACCACCAGCAACAAGGCACCCAGCGCATACGCCCACGCGGGCGCGCCCTCGCGTCGTGCCCGCGCCAGCGGCGCCTGTTCGACGAACAGCCCGGGCGCCTGGCCGCGCTGGCGCTCGGCCTCGGACTTCTTCAGCGCTTCGAGGATCAGCGACATCAGTCCAACACCCGGCGCAGGCGCGGGCCTTCGTTCTCACGGGCCGCCAGCGCCATCAGCGTCTCCGGACCGACCACGCCGTCGGCGGCCAGGCCGTTGGCCTCCTGCAGGCGGCGCACCGCGGCCACGCTGGCGGCGTCGAACAGGGCCGGGCCGGCGTCGGGCGACTGCAGGCCCGCGCGGTCGCGCAGGCGGTCGTGGATCCAGTCCACCGCCGGCCCACTGGCGCCGGGCGCGGGGGCGGGCAGCAGGAAGTCGGGGCCGCGCCAGAGCGCGGCGTATTCGCCGCGCCAGGCACGCTCGACGGCGAGGCGGTCGGTGTCGAAGCGGCCGCCGCCCAGCCACAGGCGCACGCGCACCGCGTCGGCGCCCAGCAGCAGGGCCCAGGTCTCGCCCTCGGCGGTCTGCAGGCGCAGCAGGGCCGGGCGCCCCAGCGCCGCCAGCTTGCCCAGCGTGGCGCGACCGCGCAGGCAATACAGGCCGGGCGCCAGCGCCGGCGGGCAGGCCTGGGCCCGGGCCACGGTGGCTTCCTGTGCGCGCACGGTCCACAGGCCCAGCAGCTGCCCCCAGGCCGGTTCGGACGAAGCGCCGGCCAGGCGGACGCGCGCGGCCAGTTCGGCACCGGGCAGGTAGGGTACGGCTGGCTCCGGCTCGGGCGCATTGGCGGCCGGTGCCGTGGGCGCCTCCGCCACCGCCGCCGGCGCGGGTTGCGGCCGGTCACGCAGGGCCAGCAGCAGCACGGCCAGGGCCAGCACGCCGGCCACCACCCAGGCCAGGCTCGGACGCGGCAGCTTCGACAGCCGCGGCGCCAGCGCCTCGCGCGCGGCGCGGTCCACCCAGCGCTCGCCCACCTGGGTTTCGTCGTGCGCATAACCGGCCAGCAGCGCGCGCTCGGCGATGATGTTCACCAGCCGCGGCACGCCGCCCGAGTGGTGGTGGATGCGTTTCACCGCCAGCTTGGTGAAGGGGAAACGCTTGCCGCCGGCCACCGCGAACCGGTGCCGCAGGTAGGCCTCGGTTTCGGCCGCGTCCATCGGCGTGAGGTGGAAGCGCGCGGTGACGCGCTGCGAGAGCTGGCGCAGGTCTTCGCGCGCCAGCAGCTCGCGCAGCTCGGGCTGGCCCAGCAGCAGGATCTGCAGCAGCTTCTGGGTCGGCGTCTCGAGGTTGGTCAGCAGGCGCACCTGCTCGAGCGCCTCGGCGCTGAGGTTCTGCGCCTCGTCGATGATCAGCACCACCCGCAGGCCCTGCGCATAGGCGTCGAGCAGGTAGTGGTTGAGCGCGTCCACCAGGCCCTTGAGGCTGCCCTTGCGGCCGGTGGTGTCGATGCGCAGCTCTTCGCAGATCGTCTCGAGCAGCTCGACCGGGCTCAGGCGCGGGTTGAGCACCAGGGCCACGCGCACGTTCTCGGGCAGCTGCTCGAGCAGCAGGCGGCAGAGCGTGGTCTTGCCGGTGCCGACTTCGCCGGTGAGCTGCACGAAGCCGCCGCTGCCGCCCTGGCCGACGCCGAACAGCAGGTGCGCGAGTGCATCCCGGTGGCGCTCGCCCAGGAAGACGAAGCGCGGATCCGGGGTGATCGAGAACGGCGGCTCGTCCAGGCCGTAGTGCCCGAGGTACATGCGCGGTCCGGCGGGAAGGGGCGTCCAGAATGCCACGCCTTCGGCGGACGCTGGAACCGCGTCTTTCCTGCGCACGGCGGGCGGCTTTCCTCGCCGCGCCCACGGGTCGCGCCTACCGGCCGGCAGGAGTTGCGCTGACCCGCCCGGCACCGGCGACGGACAGCCTGTGCGGGCGCCATCCCGGCGCAGGAGGAACCACCATGAAGACAATCATCCTGATCGCGGCGGCGGCCCTGCTGGCCGGCTCGGCCGCGGCCCGCGCGGCGCCCGCGCCCGGGCCGGTCGAGGACGCCGAAGCACCGCTGCGGTGCATGCTGCATTTCAGCACCGCGCTGCCCGAGGCCACGCGGTTCACGCCCGACGGCAGCACCCACCTGGTGTGGGAGGACAGCCTGGGCCGGCGCACCGAGGCCGAGCTGCGCAGTGGCGGCGACGTGGTGCTGCGCCTGCCCGGCGGCCTGGTGCAGCACGTGCCGGCCTCGAAGCGGCTGCCCACCGAGCGAGAGCTCGAGCTCACCCGGCGCATGGTGTCGATGTACCGCGAACGGGGCGTGGACCTGCCCGCGAGGCGCTTCCTCGCGTCCGGCGGCCCCTTCGAACCGCCGCCGGATCCGGAAGACACGCCGGTGTGGGACAACGCCGCGGGCGTATGGACCCTGGGCGATGTGTGCGCCAATGCCGAGCGGCTGGCGCGCGCCAACTGCACCTGGGAGTGCAGCCAGGACGGCATGACCGGTTTCTACACCCCGGGCGAGTGCGGGGTGGGCTCCTCGTGCTGGTGCGGCTATGAAGTGCACGCCCGGCCGTTCTGAGGCCGGCGCGGCCCTCCCGGCAACGGGAGGGCCGGTGCGCGGGCTCAGTCGTCGAGCGTGAGCAGCGAGGCGTTGCCGCCGGCGGCGGTGGTGTTGACGGTGAGCGTGCGCTCGCTGACGAAGCGCAGCAGGTAGTGCGGGCCGCCGGCCTTGGGGCCGGTGCCGCTCAGGCCTTCGCCGCCGAAGGGCTGCACGCCCACCACCGCGCCCACCTGGTTGCGGTTGACGTAGCAGTTGCCCACGCGCACGGTGCGGGCGATCTTCTCGACGGTGGCGTCGATGCGCGAGTGGATGCCCAGCGTCAGGCCGTAGCCGGTGGCATTGATGTCGGCCAGCACCTGGTCGAGCTGGTCGGCCTGGTAGCGGATCACGTGCAGCACCGGGCCGAACACTTCGCGGGTGAGCTGCGAGAGCGAGTTCAGTTCATAGGCGCGCGGCGCGAAGAAGCAGCCGTGCTCCGCGGACGCCGGCAGCTTCACCTCCTTGATCAGCTTCGCCTCCTTGTCCATGCGCGCGGCGTGGTCGGCGAGCACCTTGCGGGCGTCCTCGTCGATCACCGGGCCGACGTCGGTGCTCAGCAGGGCCGGGTCGCCCACGGTCAGCTCGTCCATCGCGCCGGCGAGCATGCCCACCACCTTGTCGGCGATGTCGGCCTGCACGAACAGCACGCGCGCGGCCGAGCAGCGCTGGCCGGCCGAGTCGAAGGCCGAGGTCATGGCGTCCTTCACCAGCTGCTCGGGCAGGGCCGAGGAGTCGGCGATCAGCGCGTTCTGGCCGCCGGTCTCGGCGATGAGCGTGGCGATCGGCGCGTTGCGCGCGGCCAGGGCGCGGTTGATGGCCCAGGCGGTTTCGGTGGAACCGGTGAAGCACACGCCGGCCACGCGCGGGTCGCGGGTGAGCGCCGCGCCGACGGTGGCGCCGTCGCCCGGCAGCAGCTGCAGCACGTCCTTGGGCACGCCGGCTTCGTGCAGCAGCTGGGTGGCGAGGAAGGCCGTGAGCGTGGTCTGTTCGGCCGGCTTGGCCAGAACGCTGTTGCCGGCGGCCAGGGCCGCGGCCACCTGGCCGATGTAGATGGCCAGCGGGAAGTTCCAGGGGCTGATGCAGACGAACACGCCGCGGCCGTGCAGCCACAGCTCGTTCGACTCGCCGGTGGGGCCCGGCAGCTTTTCGGGCTGGGCGAGCAGCTTGCGCGCCTGCATGGCGTAGTAGCGCAGGAAGTCCACCGCCTCGCGCACCTCGGCCACCGAGGCCGCCAGCGACTTGCCGGCCTCCTTCACGCAGATGGCGATGTACTGCGGCAGGCGCTGCTCCATCAGGTTGGCGGCGTGCTCGAGCACCAGCGCGCGGCTGGCGGCGGGCATCGCGTCCCAGCCCGGCTGGGCGGCCACGGCATTGGCGATGGCCTTGTCCACCATCGCCGCGTCGGCCGGCAGGTATTCGCCCACGCGCTCGCGGCGGTCGGCCGGGTTGCTTACCACCACCGGCGAGCCCGAGGCGCTGGCGCCCGGCACCAGCGGCGTGGCCGAAACCGGCTTGAGCGCGGCGTTGATGTCGCGCGCGAGGGTGGCGAGGGTGTCGTCGTTGGCGAGGTTGGCGCCCATGGAGTTGGTCCTGTCTTCGCCGGCGGCCCGGTATAGGTCGCGCGGCAGGGGAATGCGGGTGTGCGGCTTGCTGGCGTAGCCGGCGACGGTGGCCACCGGGTCGGCCACCAGCTCGGCGGCGGGCAGCGATTCGTCGGTGATGCGGTTGACGAAGCTGGAGTTGGCGCCGTTCTCGAGCAGGCGGCGCACCAGGTAGGGCAGCAGGTCCTCGTGCGAACCCACCGGCGCGTACACGCGGCAGGGCACGCCCAGGCGGTCGGCCGGGATCACCTCGGCGTAGAGGTCGTCGCCCATGCCGTGCAGCTTCTGGAACTCGAAGCGCGCGCCGGCGGCGTAGTGGTGGATCGCCGCGATCGTCTGCGCGTTGTGCGTGGCGAACATCGGGTAGATCGCGTCGCTGGCCGCCATCATGCGCCGCGCGCAGGCCAGGTAGCTCACGTCGGTGTTGGCCTTGCGGGTGAACACCGGGTAGCCGTGGTAACCCTCGGCCTGCGCCTTCTTGACCTCGCTGTCCCAGTAGGCGCCCTTCACCAGGCGCATCGGCATGCGGCGGCCGGTGCGGCGGGCCAGGTCGGCCAGGTAGTCGATCACGAAGGGCGCGCGCTTCTGGTAGGCCTGCACGGCCAGGCCGTAGCCCTCCCAGCCGTCCAGCGACGGGTCGGCGAAGGCGCCGCCGATCACGTCCAGGCTCAGCTCGAGCCGCTCGGACTCCTCGGCGTCGATGGTGAAGCCTATGCCGTGCGACTTGGCCAGTTTGGCCAGTTCGAGCACCCGCGGGGTGAGCTCGGCCTGCACGCGGGCGCGCTTGGCCAGCTCGTAGCGCGGGTGCAGGGCCGAGAGCTTGACCGAGATCGACGGCGCGGCGAACACGTCCGGGAAGGGGCCGCCGGCGCCGATGGCGCCGATGGCGTCGCGGTAGGCGCGGAAATAGCGGTCGGCGTCGGCCTGGGTGAAGGCCGCCTCGCCCAGCATGTCGAACGAATACAGGTACTTGGCCTGCTCGCCCTTGCGGCTGCGCTCGAGCGCCTCGGCGATGGTGCGGCCCATGACGAACTGGTGGCCCATGATGCGCATCGCCTGGCGCACGGCCAGGCGGATGGCCGGCTCGCCGGCCCGGCCCACCAGGCGGCGGAAGGCGCCGACGGCGTTGCGGCGGGTTTCCTCGGCCAGGTTGACCATGCGGCCGGTCAGCATCAGGCCCCAGGTGGAGGCGTTGACCAGCACCGAGCTCGACTGGCCCATGTGGCGGTCCCAGTCGGCGTCGCCGAGCTTGTCGCGGATGAGCTTGTCGGCCGTGGCCCGGTCGGGGACGCGCAGCAGGGCCTCGGCCACGCACATCAGCAGCACGCCCTCCTCGCTGGAGAGGTCGTACTGGCGCATGAAGGCCTCGACCATGCCCGGGTCGGCCGCGCGGACGCGGGTTCGGCCCACCAGGGCCTCGGCCGTGGCCTGCACCCGGGCCTGCTGGTCGGCCGGCAGGCGGGCCTGGTCGAGCAGCTCGGCCAGGTGCTCGGCCTCGTCGCGGTGGTAGGCCGCGGTGATCCGGGCGCGCAGTTCCGAGGGCGCGCCGGGCAGTTCAGGGCTCAGGATCGGGGTCACGGGGGTCCAGGCAGGGCGGGCGCAGGGCGCGCGAGAACGCGGATTCTAAGGCTCCACAGGGGGGCGCGGAAGCCACGGGCCTTCACTTTCCACGCTGGCGCGGGCGCGGGTTTGGCTTGCCCCCCCATCGCGCGGGTCGGTAAAATCCCCCGGTTCTAGCTGGTCGCGGAGAGTCCGCGTGATCGAGCTCGATGTTTCGGCGCCTGCAGGGCCCGGGGCCCGTCTGGTGCTCCGGCCCCGCCGCGCCATGACGGCGAGCCAGTTCACCGGGCTGTTCGTGGCCCTGTCGCTGGCCACCTTCACGGTGGCCTGCTTCGCCTGGTGGCACCAGGGCAACGTGCTTGCCCCGGTGTTCGCGCTGTTGGACGCCGCTTTCATCGCCTTGGTGTTGCGATGGGTGTGGCGCCAGGGCGAACGCTTCGAGGTGATCGCGCTTGATGCGCGGCGCCTGGAGGTGCGGCGCTCGGCCCAGGACGGGCCGGCCTTCGAGGCCCACCCCTACTGGGTGCGGGTTTCGCTGGACGGCGGCGGGGGCCGGGAGCGGGTACTGTTGGGCTCCCAGGGCCGGCAGGTCGAGGTCGGGGCCTTCCTCCCACCGGGGGAGCGCCTGGAACTCGCGGCACGGTTGAAAGAATTGCTGGCGGCGGCCTCGGGCCGCGGCCGGGACCAAGACCACACGTTGGGGTAAGTTCGGATGAATGCGAAGAAAGCAAACGCCATCGTCGCCAAGGCCGCCACCGGCCTGCTGGCCGCCCTGGCGAGTATCCCGGCCTGGGCCGACAGCGAGCCCGTGCGCTGGCAGCTGAACATGCCGCAGGGCGTCACCCGCACCGCGGAAAACGCCTACGACATGCACATGCTGATGCTCTGGATCTGCGTGGCCATCGGCGTGGTGGTGTTCGGCGCGATGGGCTACGCGATGGTCAAGTTCCGCAAGTCCAAGGGCGCCAAGCCGGACGTGGACTTCACCCACAGCACCAAGCTCGAGGTCATCTGGACCGTGGTGCCCATCCTGATCCTGGTGGTGATGGCCGTGCCGGCCACCCTGAAGGTGATCGAGCAGTACGACGCCAAGGGCCACGAGATGACCGTCAAGGTCACCGGCTACCAGTGGATGTGGCGCTACGAGATCGTCGGCGAGGACGTGAACTTCATCTCCCGCCTCGACCGCGAGTCCGACCGCATCCGCCAGGCCGGCATCCGCCCGGACCCGAACACGAACCCGCACTACCTGCGTGACGTCGACAACCCGCTGGTGCTGCCGACCGACACCAAGATCCGCCTGGTGTTCACCGCCGACGACGTAATCCACGCCTGGTGGGTGCCGGCGCTGGGCTGGAAGCAGGACGCCATCCCCGGAATCATCAACGAGGCCTGGACCGAGATCCGCGAGCCGGGCACCTACCGCGGCGTTTGCGCCGAGCTGTGCGGCAAGGACCACGGCTTCATGCCCATCGTGGTGAAGGCCGTGCCGCGCGCCGAGTACGAAGCCTGGCTGGCCGCGCAGAAGGCCGGCGACCTGGCCGAGGCCGCCCGCATCGCCGCCACCGCCCCGGCCCAGGCCGGCGGCGAAGGCTGAGCAGAACCCTGAGAGAGGCACGAGAAATGGCACACGTTGACGCCCACGCCGACCACGGCGAGCACAAGCAGAGCTTCTTCCAGCGTTGGTTCTACTCGACCAACCACAAGGACATCGGCACGCTGTACCTGGTGTTCTCGCTGGTGATGTTCTTCATCGGCGGCGCGATGGCGCTGGTGATCCGCGCCGAGCTCTTCCAGCCCGGCCTGCAGCTGGTCGAGCCCGAGTTCTTCAACCAGATGACCACCATGCACGCGCTGGTGATGATCTTCGGCGCGGTCATGCCGGCCTTCGTGGGCCTGGCCAACTGGATGATCCCGCTGCAGATTGGCGCCCCGGACATGGCGCTGCCGCGCATGAACAACTGGTCCTTCTGGATCATGCCGTTCGCCTTCACCCTGCTGCTGATGCCGCTGATCCTGCAGCTGTTCTTCGGCATCGGCGGCGGCGGCCCGGCCGGCGGCTGGACGCTGTACCCGCCGCTGTCGCTGCAGGGCGGCAACTCCACGGCCTTCACCATCTTCGCCATCCACCTGATGGGCATCAGCTCGATCATGGGCGCGATCAACATCATCGCCACCGTGCTCAACATGCGCGCCCCGGGCGTCGACCTGCTCAAGATGCCGGTGTTCGTGTGGACCTGGCTGATCACCGCCTTCCTGCTGATCGCGGTGATGCCGGTGCTGGCCGGCGCGGTCACCATGCTGCTGACCGACAAGTTCTTCGACACCAGCTTCTTCAACGCCGCCGGCGGCGGTGACCCGGTGATGTACCAGCACATCTTCTGGTTCTTCGGCCACCCCGAGGTCTACATCATGATCCTGCCGGCCTTCGGCATCGTGTCGGAGATCATCCCGACCTTCGCCCGCAAGCCGCTGTTCGGCTACCAGGCCATGGTGTACGCCACCGCCTCGATCGCCTTCCTGTCGTTCATCGTCTGGGCCCACCACATGTTCACCGTGGGCATGCCGCTCGGCGGCGAGCTGTACTTCATGTACGCCACGATGCTGATCGCCATCCCGACCGGCGTGAAGGTCTTCAACTGGGTCACCACCATGTGGCGCGGCTCGCTGACCTTCGAGACCCCGATGCTGTTCGCCCTGGGCTTCGTGGTGATGTTCACCATCGGCGGCTTCTCGGGCCTGATGCTGGCCATCGTCCCGGCCGACTTCCAGTACCACGACACCTACTTCGTGGTGGCGCACTTCCACTACGTGCTGGTGACCGGCGCCGTCTACGGCATCATGGCCGGCGTGTACTACTGGCTGCCGAAGTGGACCGGCCACATGGTCGACGAGACCCTGGGCAAGTGGCACTTCTGGCTGTCCACGATCTTCGTGAACCTGCTGTTCTTCCCGCAGCACTTCCTGGGCCTGGCGGGCATGCAGCGCCGCGTGCCGGACTACAACGTCGCCTTCGCCGACTTCAACATGTGGTCGACCATCGGCGGCTTCGGCTTCGGCTTCAGCCAGCTGCTGTTCGCCTACATCGTCTGGAAGACCGCCCGTGGCGGCGTGAAGGCCGAGGACCGCGCCTGGGAAGGCGCCAAGGGACTGGAGTGGACCGTGCCCTCGCCGGCGCCGCACCACACCTTCACCCTGCCGCCCAAGATCAAGGACGGCGACCTCGCCCACGGCGACATCACCCACTGACGTGAACGCGCGGCGCCCCTAGCGGGGCGCCGCCACCCCGACGACATGACCCAGCCCACCGCCCACAAGACCGACGAAACCCGCCGCCGCGGCATCCGCCGCACGGCTTGGGCCGTCGCGTTCGTGGCGGTCGGCATCTACGTCGCCTTCATGCTCTCCGCGGTGCTGCCATGAAGCCCTCCTCGACCGCCACGCTCAAGACCGCCGCGCTGGTGTCCGTCGGCGCCTTCCTGTTCACCTTCGGCATGGTCCCGCTGTACTACATCGCCTGCGAGAAGGTCTTCGGCATCAAGCTCGAGCAGGGCCCGGCCGGCGAAGCGCGCGTGGCCGGCCTGGTGGTGGACGAGAACCGCATGGTCACCGTGGAGTTCGACGCCACGGTGAACTCGAAGCTGCCCTGGGAGTTCAAGCCGACGCAGCTGAGCATGCAGGTGCGCCCGGGCCAGGTTTACGAGATGAACTACATCGCCCGCAACGTGGGCGACCAGGCCATCGTCGGCAACGCCGCGCCCTCGGTGGCGCCGTCCACGGCGTCCACCTTCTTCAACAAGACCGAGTGCTTCTGCTTCACCGAGCAGCTGCTGGCCGCGGGCGAGGAGCGCCTGATGCCGGTGCGCTTCATCGTCGACCCGGCACTGCCGGCCAACGTGCAGACGCTCACGCTGTCGTACACCTTCTACAACAACGACGTGGCCACGGCCCGCCTCGCCGGGGGTGCCCATGCGGGCGCCGCCGCGCGCACGGCGCCGTGACGCGAGGCCCAACAGCAATACTGGGGAACACCATGGCAAGCAGCACCCACGACGATCCGAACGTCTACTACGTCCCGCACCACAGCCCGTGGCCGTTCGTTGGTTCGATCACCCTGTTCATCACCATGGTGGGCGTGGCGAACTGGTTCAACGGCCACGCCTGGGGCCAGCCGGTGTTCTTCGTCGGCCTGCTGGGCACGCTGGCCGTGCTGTTCGGCTGGTTCGGCAACGTCATCGCCGAGTCGGTGTCGGGCAAGTACAACGCGCAGGTGGACACCTCGTTCCGCATGGGAATGATGTGGTTCATCTTCTCCGAGGTGATGTTCTTCGCCGCCTTCTTCGGCGCCCTGTTCTACGTGCGCCAGTTCGCGCTGCCGTGGCTGTCGGGCGTGGGCGACGGCGCGCTGACCAACCAGTTCCTCTGGCAGGGTTTCAGCGCCGGCTGGCCGAGCAACGGCCCGGGCGACATCGGCGGCAGCTTCCAGACCATCCCGGCCTGGGGCCTGCCCCTGGTCAACACCCTGCTGCTGCTGAGCTCGGGCGTCACCATCACCATCGCCCACCACGCCATCAAGGCCAACCAGCGCGGCAAGCTGGTGTTCTGGCTGGGCGCGACGATCGCGCTGGGCCTGGTCTTCATGGTGGTGCAGGGCTACGAGTACTACCACGCCTACGAGGCGCTCGGTCTTACGCTCGGCTCGGGCATCTACGGCTCGACCTTCTTCATGCTCACCGGCTTCCACGGCCTGCACGTGTTCCTGGGCACGGTGATGCTGATCATCATCTGGCTGCGCTGCATGAAGGGCCACTTCAGCCCCGACCACCACTTCGGCTTCGAGGCGGTGGCCTGGTACTGGCACTTCGTGGACGTGGTCTGGCTGGGCCTGTTCCTGTTCGTCTACGTGCTCTGACGAACCGGCCCGACTGTTGGAGGCCCTTCAGGGCCGACTGCTTTCGGGCCTGAGGGCCCTCCCATGAAAGCTTCGGGCCGGCATTCAGCCGGCCCGCTGTTTTCAGGGATTCGGGTTGCGGCCGATGCCGTGCGGCTCGATCACGCCGGCGGCGATGCCGATGATCACCAGCACGATCAGCGCCACCGACAAACCGATGCGCCAGGTCAGCGACTTCACCGTGCGGGTGGTGCGGCCCTTGTCCACCATCATGTAGTAGAGGCCGGCACCGAGGTTCCAGAGGATGAAGAGGAAGAATCCGATGACGACCAGGGTTTTCAGCTCGCTGCTCATGGAAGGCGCCGCGTTGAAGGGAAGGGCGCCATTATCCGCCCCGCGGGGCCGCGCGTGGTGAAACACCGCGTGCTGCTGGCGCTGTTCGGCCTGGGCCTGGTGCTGGCGTTCTCGGCGCTGGGTCGCTGGCAGCTGGGCCGCGCGCTGGAAAAGGAAGCGCTGCTGGCCGACACCGCCGGCGTGCTGGCCGGGCCGGCCCAGCCGCTGGCCGGTGCCCTGGCCGGCGCCGACGGCCTGCGCAAGGTGGCCGGCGAAGGCCGCTTCCTCGACACGCCGCCGCTGTGGCTGGACAACCAGCGCCGCGGCCAGCGCGTCGGCGTGCGCCAGTACTGCGCCTTCCAGCCCGCCGGCGCCGACGCGCCGCTGCTGGTGGACCTGGGCTGGCTGCCGCTGCCGGGCGACCGCACCTTGCCGGACGCGGCCTGCCCACGCGGCGACGCGGCCCTGGCGGGCCTGCTGGCGCCGCCCCCGGCCGTGGGCCTGAAGCTCGGCGGCGGGCTCGAGTCGCGCGACGGCGGCCAGCGCTGGCTGGCCCTGCACCTTGAGCCGGCCGAGGTCGCCCGCGCCTGGCGCCTGCCGGCACTGGCGCCGCGCGTGCTCAGGCTCGATCCTGCCCTGCCGCTCGGGCATGAACGCGACCTTGAGCTGCTGTCGAATACGCTGCCACCTGAAAAACACCGCGGTTACGCCCTGCAGTGGTTCGGCCTGGCCGCTGCCGCCTTCGTGACCACCCTCCTGCTCTGGTTCCGCAGAAAAAAATGACCACCCAACAAACCCGCTCGCGCCTGCAGCTGCTGCTGGTGGCCGCGCTCTTCCTCGGCAGCTTCGGCGTGGCCGCGGTGCTGTTCTTCGGCGGCTGGAAGCCGACGCAGACGCGCAACATCGGGCAGATGCTCGACCCCTACCCGATGCTGCAATCGTTATCGCTGCAGCGCGCCGACGGCAGCGCCTGGCAATGGCAGCCGGCCAGCCGCCACTGGCACATCGTGTTCGTCGCGCCGGAAGGCTGCGGCCAGCCCTGCGTGGCGATGCACGACGTGATGCACCGCATCTGGGTGTCGGAAGGCCGCCACGCCGACAAGCTCAAGGTGCTGTGGTTCGGCGAGGTGCCGGCCGGCGCCGCCGAATTCAGCGGCTTCGTGCCCATGCAGCCCAGCGCCGAGCTCGCCGCGCTGCTGCCCGACGCCTCCACCCCCGACGCGCTGCCGGCCTACCTGGCCGACGCCAATGGGTACCTCGTCCTGCGCTACGCCCCGGGCTTCAACCCGTCGGGCCTGCGCAAGGACCTCGGACGTGTGCTGAAGTAGGCCCCTGATGAACGCTCCCTCCCGTCATTACCACCGCCTGGCCTGGGCCGCGCTGATCCTCGCCCTGGGCGTGATCGTCTTCGGCGGCTTCGTGCGCCTGTCCAACGCCGGCCTGAGCTGCCCCGACTGGCCCACCTGCTACGGCAAGGCCACCTGGCCGAACCAGGAGCACGAGATCGCCGCCGCCAACGAAGCCTTCGAGCGCGCCGTCGAGGTGCCCAAGGCCTGGCGCGAGCAGTTCCACCGGCACATCGCCGCGCTGCTCGGCGTGCTGACGCTCATCCTCGCGCTGCTGGCCGTGCGCAAGCGCAAGGGCGGCGTCGCCAGCGTGCTGGCCGCGGCGGCCCTGGTGGGCGCGTCGATCCCGATCTACATGGGCGTGGGCGGCCTGGCGCCCAACCACGAGATCTCCGTGGCGCTGTGGCTCGCGGGCGAGCTGATCCTGCTGGTGCAGGTGCTGCGCTGGTCGAACGTGGACGCCGCGCGCCTGAGCACGGCCCTGCTGATGGTGATCATCTTCCAGGCCGTGCTGGGCATGTGGACGGTGATCTGGCTGGTGAAGCCCGCCATCGTGATGGCGCACCTGCTCGGCGGCCTGCTCACCTTCTCGCTGCTCACCTGGCTTGCCTGGGGCACCACGCCCTCGTCGGCGCTGGTGGTGGCCGAGGCGCCGAGGCTGCGCCGCCTGCTCTGGATCGGCCTGGTGCTGCTGGTGGTGCAGATCGCGCTTGGCGGCTGGACCAGCGCCAACTACGCCGCGCTCGCCTGCGGCACCGACTTCCCCACCTGCGTGGGCCAGTGGTGGCCCGAGCAGGATTACCGCGAGGCCTTCGTGCTCTGGCGCGGCATCGGCGTGGACTACGAGGGCGGCGTGCTCGACGGCCCGGCGCGCGTGGCCATCCAGATGACCCACCGCCTGTTCGCGCTGCTGGTGGTCGGCCACCTGCTGTTCGTGGTGGTGCGCATGCTGCGCACGCCGGGCCTGGTGTTCTGGGGCAGCACGCTGGGCGTGCTGCTCGCCGCCCAGGTGGCGCTGGGCATCACCAACATCGTCGCCGGCCTGCCGCTGTGGGTGGCCACGGCGCACAACGCCGGCGCGGCCCTGCTGCTGTTCACCGTCGTCGGCCTGCTGGCCCGCCTGCGGGCGCCGGAATGAGCCTGCAGCCGGCCGCCTACTGGGAGCTGACCAAGCCGCGCGTGGTCGCGCTGATCGTGTTCACCGCGATCATCGGCATGTTCCTGGCGGTCGAACCGGGCGAGGCCTATCCCTGGGCGCGCATGGTGCTGGGCGCGCTGGGCATCTGGCTGGCGGCGTCCTCGGCGGCGGCCATCAACCACCTGCTCGACCAGCGCATCGACGTGCTGATGGCGCGTACCCAGCACCGCCCGCTGGCCACCGGCTCGCTGCGGCCGGGGCAGGTGCTGGCCTTCGCGCTGGTGCTGGGCGCCGTCTCGATGGCGGTGCTGGTGCTGTGGGTGAATGCCTTCGCGGCCGTGCTCACCTTCGCCTCGCTGATCGGCTACGCCATCATCTACACCGGCTGGCTCAAGCGCGCCACGCCGCAGAACATCGTCATCGGCGGCCTGGCCGGCGCCGCGCCGCCGGCCCTGGGCTGGGCGGCGGTTAAGGGCTGGCCGGCGGGCGTGTCGCTCTGGGGCCTGGCCGGCGCGCCGCTGCACTACGACCACGCGCTGCTGCTGGTGCTGATCATCTACGTCTGGACGCCGCCGCATTTCTGGGCCCTGGCCATCTTCCGCCGCGACGACTACGCCAAGGCGCTGATCCCGATGCTGCCGGTGGTTTACGGCGTGAACTACACGCGCTGGCAGATCCTGTTCTACACCGTGCTGCTGGTGGTGGTGACGGTGCTGCCCTTCGTTGCCGGCATGAGCGGCGTGTTCTACCTCGGCGGCGCCCTGGTGCTCGGCGGCGTGTTCCTGTGGATGGCGGTGCGCCTGCTCAACCCGCCCTCCGAGCTCTACGCGATGAAGGTCTTCAACTACTCCATCGTCTACCTGATGGCGCTGTTCGCCTTCCTGCTGGCCGACCACTGGCTGCTGCCGGGTGGCCTGCCGGCCGAGGCCGCGGCACCCGCCCTCGAACTTATTCCGCGGTGAGGGGACGGGTGCATTCCTGGCTTTGCCAGAAATGCACCTGTCCCCGGCTTACTCACTCAGCCAGCAGGTGCTGCTGCCAGAACAGGATGGAGGCGGCGCCGAAGTAGTCGCTGTTGGTCTTCTTGCGGAAGCCGTGGCCTTCGTCCATGAACATCAGGTACCAGACCTCCCCGCCGTTGCCGCGCACGGCCTTCACGATCTGCTCGGCTTCCGTCCAGGGCACGCGCGGGTCGTTGTAGCCCTGGGCCACGAACAGCGGCGAGGTGATGCGGTGCGCGTTGTTGAGCGGCGCGATCTCGTCGTGGAAGGCCTTCATCTCCGGGATGCGCTCGTCGCCGTACTCGGCGCGGCGCAGGTCGCGGCGGTAGTCCTCGGTGTTCTTGAGGAAGGTGCCGAAGTGCGAGATGCCCACCACGTCGATGCCGGCGCGGATGCGGTCGGCGTAGTCCACCATCGAGGCAAGCACCATGTAGCCGCCATAGCTGCCGCCGCTGACGCCCACGCGATCGGCGTCGAGCTCGGGGCGGGTGGCGATCCAGTCGAGCAGGGCGCCGATGTCCTTCACCGAGTCCTTGCGCAGGAAGCCGTTGTCGAGCTGCAGGAAGGTCTTGCCGTAGCCGGCCGAGCCGCGCACGTTCGGCACCAGCACGGCCACCTTCAGCTCCTCGAGCAGGAACTGGGTGGTCGGGTTGAAGGTGGGCAGGGCCTGGGCCTCGGGGCCGCCGTGGATGCTGATCACCACCGGGAAGGGGCCGTCGCCCTCGGGGCGGTAGTAAAAGGCGGGGATGGTGCGCGGCTTGCCGTCCACTTCGTCGAAGGTCGGGAAGCGCACCAGCTCGGGCGCGCGGAAGCGCGAGGCGTCGAGGCCGCCCACTTCGCTGCGGGTCCAGCGTGCCAGCGCCGGCGTGCCCAGGTCGTACACGTACACGTCGCTGGGCGAGGTGGCGCTGTTGAGCGTCACCGCCAGCGAGCGGCCGTCGGGCGAGAATGAGAAGTTGCCGATCACGCCGATCGGCAGGTCCGGCAGGCGGATCTGGCGCTGGTCGGGCAGGGCGAGCACGCGCAGGCGGCTGATGCCGTCCTCGTTGATGGCGTAGGCCAGGTGCCGGCCGTCGGGCGAGATCTCCAGCCCGGTCACGTTCCACGGGATCTGGCCGGTGACGAGCCTGGGCTCGCCGCCCTTCGGATCGTGGTGGCGCAGGGTCATGAACTCGCGGCCTTCGTCGGACACGTAGAACACGCTGCGGCCGTCGGGCGCGTAGCGGAAGGCGTTGAAGGCCGCCTTGCCGCCGTCCACCGGGAACAGGCGCAGCTTGCCGGTGGCCAGGTCGAGCTCGCCCGGGTAGGACTCGTTGATCGACACGTACTTGAGCACCAGCAGGCGCCGGCCGTCGGGCGAGAAGTCCATCGGCGACCACAGGCCGCCTTCCTGCAGCACGATGCGGGACTGGCCGGTGGCCATGTCGCGCACCCACAGGTCGTAGTCGGTGCCGTTGCGGGCGGTGCTGGCCCAGGCCAGCTGCTTGCCGTCGTGCGAGAACAGCGGCGTGGTGTTCTGGCTGCGGCCGCCGTCGGTGAGCATCGTCACCTCGCGCGTATCCACGTCGAACCAGAACAGCTGCCAGAACTCCGAGCCGCCCACGTCCTTGCCGAACACGAAGGCGTTCTTGCCGGGCGCCGGCGTCACCGCGCTCAGCGGCTCGCGGTAGAAGGTCAGCTGCTCGCGCATGCCCAGCGGCGAGGCGACGCGGTGCACCTGGTTGGTTTCGGCGAAGCGCGTGGACACCAGCACGCTGCCGTCGGGCAGCCAGCCGCCGAGGCTGGCGCCGCGGGTGTTCTGGTAGCGGTCCAGGCGTTCGACCAGCTCGGCTGGCACCTCGGGCAGGTTCTCGCTGACCCGGTTGCCCACTTCCACGCGCTCGACGGCGGCGGCCTGGGCCAGGGCAGGCGGCGCGAGCAGCGCCGTGGTGAGCAGCAAAGCAGTCAGTCGCATCCTCGGTTCCCCATGGGTGTAGTCAACCGAGGATATATGCAATGGGGACAGGTGCAATTTGGGTGAAGCCCAACCGCACCTGTCCCCTTACTTCGACGTGAGCAGGTCGCGGAGTTCGGCCTTTTCGGCCTCGGAGAGGCTGGCGCTGCCGGCTTCGCGGATGCGGGCCTGCAGCTCCTCGACGCGCTGGGCGCGGACCTGGCGGTCGAGCTGGGCCAGGGCGTCGACGATCTCGGCCCGCCAGCCGGCTTCGTCGCCGGGGAAGGCCTGCAGGGCCAGCTTCTGCAGCGCGGCCTCTTCCTCGCGGCCGGCGAAGTGCTCGAGCACGGCGCCGGTGGTGATGCCCGGGCGGTCCTTGGCCAGCTGCACCAGCTCCACCAGCAGCGGGATGCCCGGCTGGCGCAGCGCGCCGAACAGGTAGGGCGGCTCGATGGCCTCGGCCAGCGCGGGTTTTTGCAGCAGCAGGGCGATGGCGGTGCGCACCAGGCTGCGCTTAGGCGCCGGCGCGCCGCCGCGGCCCGGGCGCATCGACGGGGTGGGGCGCGCGGGCGGCGTGGCTTCCTCGCGGCGGCCCACGCCGGTGAGCTCGGTCAGGCGCTGCAGCATCAGGTCGCGGAAGGCGCCGTCGGGAATGCCCGCCAGCAGCGGCTTGGCACGCTCGGCCAGGCGCGCCTTGCCCTCCATGCCGGCCAGGTTCACGTCCTTGGACAGCTCGTTGTAGAAGAACTCCGACAGCGGCATCGCCTGCGCCAGACGCGCATCGAAACCGGCCGCGCCTTCCTTGCGCACGATGGTGTCGGGGTCTTCGCCCTCGGGCAGGAACAGGAAGAAGGCCTGGCGGCCATCGCGCATGCGCGGCAGCACCGACTCGAGCGCCTTCCAGGCCGCGCCGCGGCCGGCGCGGTCGCCGTCGAAGCAGAAATAAACGTCGGCGGCGTTGCGGAACAGCAGCTCGGCGTGGTCGGGCGTGGTGGCGGTGCCGAGCGTGGCCACGGCGGTGTTCACGCCGTACTGGAACAGCGCCACCACGTCCATGTAGCCCTCGACCACCACCAGCCGCGGGATCTTCGAGTGCGCCTGGCGCACCTGCCACAGGCCGTAGAGCTCGCGGCCCTTGTGGAACAGCGGCGTCTCGGGCGAGTTGAGGTACTTCGGGCCGTCTTCCTTCTCCAGCACGCGGCCGCCGAAGGCGATCACGCGGCCGCGGCGGTCGTGGATGGGAAACATCACCCGGTCGCGGAACTTGTCGTAGACGCGGCCGGCGTCGTTGCGCGAGAACAGGCCCACCTTCTCGAGCAGTGCCAGCCGGCGCTCGTCGGTGCCCAGCGCGGATTTCAGGCCTTCCCAGCCTTCCGGCGCGTAGCCGATGCCGAAGCGCGCCTGGTTCTCGGCGTCCACGCCGCGGCGCTCGAGGTAGGCCCTGGCCTTGGTGCTCGAGCGCAGCTGCTGCTGGAAGAACTTCGCGGCGGCGTCCACGGCGGCGTACAGCTCGCGCGACTCGCCGCTCTCGTTGCGCTGGCGGGTGTCGCGCGGCACTTCCATGCCGGCGCGCTTGGCAAGCTCCTCGACGGCGTCGAGGAACTCGAGCCGGTCGTAGTTCATCAGGAAGCTGATGGCGGTGCCGTGCGCGCCGCAGCCGAAGCAGTGGTAGAACTGCTTGGTGGGCGAGACGGTGAACGAAGGCGAGCGCTCGTCGTGGAACGGGCAGCGCGCCGAATACTCCCGCCCCTGCCGCTTGAGCGGCACGCGCGAACCCACGACCTCGACGATGTCCGTCCGGGCCAGCAGGTCGTCAATGAACGCGTCGGGTATCCGTGCCATCGCCACCTAGCATGCCCCAAAACCCCGCCTTCGCGTCGGGGGTGGGAGTTCGAAATTTGGACACGGATAAGAGCCGATGAACACGGATGAACACGGATAGAGCAAACCCAATTGAGAGTGCTCTTGCTCTATCCGTGTCTATCCGTGTTCATCCGTGGCCAAAAGAGCCGAACCCAACGAAGCTGAGGCTCAGCCGGCGAGGGATTTCTTGACGAGGGCTGAGACCAGGCCCATGTCGGCCTTGCCGGCCAGGGCGGGCTTGAGCACGGCCATCAGCCTGCCCATGTCGGCGGGGCCCTGGGCGTTGGTCTCGGCCTTGGCGGCGGCCACGGCGGCGGCCACCTCGGCCTCCGACATCTTGGCCGGCAGGTAGGTCTCGATCACCGCCAGTTCGTTGCGCTCGATCGTGGCCAGGTCCTCGCGGTTCGCCGCCTCGTACTGGCTGATCGAATCCTTGCGCTGCTTGACCATCTTCTCGAGCACGCCCAGCACCAGCGCGTCGGTCATCTCGACCCGCTCGTCCACTTCCTTCTGCTTGATGGCGGCGTTGATCAGGCGGATGACCGCCAGGCGATCCTTCTCGCCCGCCTTCATCGCGGCCTTCATGTCTTCGGTCAGCTGGGTCTTGAGGCTCATCGGGGATCTCCTGGTGTCAGAAACACAAAAAGCCGGCCACGCGCGAGCGTGCCGGCTTTCTGGCAAGCAACGCGGCTCAGTACAGGCGCTGGCGCTTGGTGACGTCGCGCGAGCTGCGGCGCAGCTGGCGCTTCACCGCGGCGGCGGCCTTGCGCTTGCGCTCCTGGGTCGGCTTCTCGTAGAACTCGCGCTTGCGGGTTTCGGCGAGGACGCCGGCCTTCTCGCAAGTGCGCTTGAAGCGACGCAGCGCAAACTCAAACGGCTCGTTTTCGCGGACTTTGACAGACGGCATGTTCGATTCCTGGGATCGGTGGTTGTCGCACGGCCGGGCCGGCGAGCCGCGTATGATACGCGGGTCCCGGGTCGGCAGGCAAGCCGGACCGGCCTTTTCCGCTTGAATCCGGCCCGAAAGCCCCGAAAAACAGCCACATGCGCGTCCTGGGCATCGAAACCAGCTGTGACGAAACCGGCGTGGCGGTGTACGACACCCGCCGCGGCCTGCTGTCGCACGCCCTGTTCAGCCAGGTCGCCCTGCATGCCGAATACGGCGGCGTGGTGCCCGAGCTGGCCAGCCGCGACCACGTCCGCAAGCTCCTGCCCCTGGTGCGCCAGGTGCTGGCCGAGGCCGGCCTGGAGCCGGCCGACCTCGACGGCGTGGCCTACACCGCCGGCCCCGGCCTGGTGGGCGCCCTGATGGTGGGCGCCGCCGCCGGCCGGGCCCTGGCCTGGGCCCTGGACCTGCCGGCCGTGGGCGTGCACCACATGGAGGGCCACCTGCTGGCGCCCCTGCTCGAGGACCCCACGCTCAAGCCGCCCTTCGTGGCCCTGCTGGTCTCGGGCGGCCACACCCAGCTGGTGGAGGTGCAGGGCATCGGCGAGTACCGCCTGCTGGGCGAAACCCTGGACGACGCCGCCGGCGAGGCCTTCGACAAGACCGCCAAGCTGATGGGCCTGCCTTACCCCGGCGGCCCCGAACTGGCCCGTCTGGCCGAAACCGGCCGCCCTGGCGTTTTCGAGTTCTCCCGGCCCATGACCGACCGGCCGGGCCTGGATTTCAGCTTCTCGGGCCTGAAGACCCAGGTGCTCCTGGCCTGGCAGGCCTCCGACCAGGCCCCGCAGACCCGCGCCGACATCGCCCGGGGCTTCGAGGACGCGGTGGTGGATACGCTGGCGATCAAGTGCAAGCGGGCGCTGGAGCAGACCGGCATCCGCACCCTGGTGGTGGCCGGCGGCGTGGGTGCGAACCTGCGGCTTCGTGCGCGGCTGGAGGCCCTCGTGGGCGGGGCCCGCGGCCGCGTGTGCTTCCCGCGCCCGGCCTTCTGCACCGACAACGGCGCCATGATCGCCTTCGCCGGCGCCCTGCGCCTGCAGGCCGGCCAGGCCGAAACCCCGGCCGTCACCGTGACGCCACGCTGGGACATGGCAAGCTTGCCGCCGGTTTGAATCCTGGGACGCCAATGGACAAGGTTTTCATCGAAGCGCTCGAGATCGAGTGCGTGATCGGCATCTACGACTGGGAGCGCAAGATCAGGCAGCCCGTCGTACTCGACATCGAGATGGCGTTCGACAACCGCCAGCCCGCGGCCACCGACGACATCAAGGACACGCTCGACTACAAGGCCGTTTCCAAGCGCCTGATCCAGTACGTGTCCGAGTCGAGCTTCGGCCTGGTGGAGACGCTGGCCGAGCGCTGCGCGGAGATCATCACCGGCGAGTTCGGCGTGCAGCACGTGCGCCTGAAGCTGAGCAAGCCCGGCGCCGTGCGTGGCTCGAAGGCCGTGGGCGTGATCATCGAGCGCAGCCGCGCCGCGTGAGCACTGCCTGGCTGAGCCTGGGCAGCAACCTGGCGCCGGAGGCGAACCTGCGCGCCGCCGCCGACGCGCTGCGCGCGCGCTTCGGCGCGGTGGTGTTCTCGCCGGTGTACCGCACGCCGGCGGTGGGCTTCGAGGGGCCGGATTTCCTCAACGCCGCGGCCGCGATCGACACCGAGCTCGATCCGCTCGAGCTCAACGACTGGCTGCACGCGCTCGAGGACGCGATGGGCCGCGACCGCAGCGGCCCGCGGTTTTCCAGCCGCCCGATCGACATCGACATCGTCTTCTACGACCAGCTCGTGCTCAAAGGCCCGGGCAACCTCGAACTGCCGCGGCCCGAGCTGCGGCATGCCTTCGTGCTCAAGCCGCTGGCGGACATCGCGCCCGGTTACCGCGTGCCCGGCGACGGCCGGACCCTGGCCGGGTTGTGGGCGGCGCATCCGGACGCGGGCAATCCGCCGGAAACCGACGCGCTCGTGCTCGGCTGAGAGGCAGTGGGGTCGGAGGTAGCCTGCCGGAGGCAAATCACCTCCGACCCTAGGCCTTTCGTGACTTCCGGCCTTGCGCCCCCGCCCCCCCGACGTATGATCAGGGCCGTCACCCGGGGAGGACGCGCCATGTTCGACAAACTTTCGCGCAGCTGGCACCTGGTCAAGGCCAGCGCCGCCGTGCTTCGCAGCGACAAGGAACTGCTGGTGTTCCCGGTGATCTCGGCCGTGGCCAGCCTGCTGGTGGCCGCCACCTTCCTGCTGCCGATCTTCGGCCTGGGCCTGCTCGAGGGCGGCGAGATCGGGCCGCTGGGCATGGCCCTGGGTTTCCTGTTCTACCTCGTCCAGTACTTCGTCATCTTCTTCTTCAACACCGCCCTGGTCGGCGCGGCGATGATCCGCCTCGAGGGTGGCGACCCGACCGTGGCCGACGGCCTGCGCATCGCCCGCTCGAAGATCGGCGTGATCCTCGGCTACGCCGCCATCGCCGCCACGGTGGGCATCCTCCTGCGCGCCATCGAAGAGCGCGCCGGTTTCCTGGGCCGCATCGTGGTGGGCCTGGTGGGCATGGCCTGGACCTTCGCCACCTTCCTGGTGGTGCCGATCCTGGTGACCCGCGACGTCGGCCCGGTGGACGCGCTCAAGGAAAGCGTGGCCCTGCTCAAGCGCACCTGGGGCGAGAACCTGGCCGGCAACGTCGGCATCAACCTCGCCTTCGGCCTGCTGACGATGCTGGTGGTGCTCGCCGCCATCGCGGTGGTGGCGGGCGCGGCCATGGTGGGCGGGCCCAAGCTGGCGATCGTGGTCGCGGTGCTGGCCGCCATCTGCGTGGCCTTCGTGGCCGTGGTGCAGGCGGCGCTGTCGGGCATCTACTCGGCGGCGGTGTACCGCTACGCCGTGGACGGGCAGGCGCCGGCCGGTTTCAGCGGCGGCGAACTGCAGGCCGCCTTCCACCCGAAGTAACCAAGGACGCCCCCTGTAGGAGCGCCTTCAGGCGCGAATCTTTTGACTTTGCCTTTGGCAAAGAAGGGATTCGCGCCTGAAGGCGCTCCTACGGGGACTGGGTTACATGTTCAACGCGCGGCCGCCATCCACGCGCACCACCTGCCCGGTGGTGTAGCGGGCATCGAGCAGCAACCACCGCACCGCCTCGGCCACGTCGCCGGCCTCGCCGGCGCGCTTGAGCGCGGTGCTGGCCAGCATCGCGGCCTTTTCCTGCTCCGGTTTTCCTTCCTCGGGCCACATCACCGCGCCGGGCGCGACGGCATTGACCCGCACTTCGGGCCCCAGCTCCTTCGCCAGCGACTGGGTCATCATCAGCAGCGCCGCCTTGGCCATGCAGTACACCGGATGCCGCGCCAGCGGGCGCTCGCCGTAGATGTCGCCGAGGTTGACGATGGCGCCGCCGGCCGCGCGCAGCGCCGGGGCCGCGGCCTGGGCCAGGAAGAACGGGGCGCGCGCGTTCGAGGCGAACAGCTCGTCCCAGTCGGCCTGCGTGGCCGTGCCCACCGGCGTGGGCCGGAAGGCGCTGGCGTTGTTCACCAGCGCGTCGAGCCGGCCGAAGCGGGCGAGCGTGGCCTGCACCAGGGCCTCGGGCGCGGCCGGGTCGGACAGTTCGGCCTGCAGCACCAGCACGCTGCCCGGGCGCGCGGCCTCGAGCGCGGCGGCCAGCGCCGCCATCTCGACGCCGGAGCGGCGGTGGTGCAGGGCCAGGTCGTAGCCGGCGCCGTGCAGGCGGCGGGCGATTTCGGCGCCGACGCGCTTGGCGGCGCCGGTGACCAGGGCGACGGGACGATCGGTGGGCATTCAGGCGCTCCGGGGCTTTGCCGTTATCCTGCGCGTTGGCAGATGAAGATTCCAACATGAGCGCACCCCTTCCGGCCCCATCGGCCGAAGCCCTGGCCCACAGCGGGCGCCTGCAGGCCCATATCCGCGACCAGGTCCGCGCAGCCGGCGGTGCCATCCCGTTCTCGCGCTACATGGAGCTGGCGCTGTACGCGCCCGGCCTGGGCTATTACAGCGCCGGTGCGCGCAAGTTCGGCGCCGAGGGCGACTTCGTCACCGCGCCCGAGCTCGGCCCGGTGTTCGCCGAATGCGTGGCGGGCGCGGCGATGGAGGTGTTCGCGCAACTCGGCGGGCGCTTCGACTTCATCGAGCTCGGCGGCGGCAGCGGCGCCTTCGCCGAGGCCGCGCTGCGCTTCCTGCACGCCCGCGACGCCCTGCCGGCGCACTACCGCATCCTCGAGCCCAGCGCCGACCTGCGCGAGCGCCAGATGGAGCGCCTGCGCGAGGCGCTGCCGCCGGCGGTGTTCAACCGCGTGGGCTGGCTCGACGGCCCGCCCGAGCGCGGCTGGCGCGGTTTCCTGTTCGCCAACGAAGTGATCGACGCGCTGCCGACGCCGCGCTTCGCGATCCGCGGCGGCGAGGTGTACGAGCAGCACGTGGCCCTGGCCGCCGACGGCGGTTTCGCCCTGGTCGAGCAGCCGGCCGACGCGCTGCTGCACGCGGCCGTGCGCCACGTCGAGCGCCATGTCGGCGCGCCCTTCCCGGACGGCTACCGCTCCGAGCTGCTGGTGCAGCTGCCGTACTGGATCCAGGCCGTGGGCGGCCTGCTGCGCGAGGGCGCGATGCTGTTCGTGGACTACGGCTACCCGCGGGCCGAGTACTACCTGCCCGAGCGCCGCGAGGGCACCCTGGTTTGCCATCGCCAGCACCGCGCGCACGACGATCCCTTCGACCTGCCGGGCCTGACCGACATCACCGCTTTCGTCGATTTCACCGCCCTGGCCGAGGCCGGCGTCGGCGCGGGTTTCGACCTGGCCGGTTACGCCTCGCAGTCGGCCTTCCTGATGGCCAGCGGCCTGGCCGAGCGCCTGCAGGCGATCGCGGAAATCAGCGATCCGGTCGAACAGCACCGCCGCACCAACGAGGTCAAGCGGCTGATGCTGCCGGGCGAGATGGGCGAGCGTTTCCAGGCCATGGCCTTCCAGCGCGCGGTCGACATCCGCGCGCTGTTCGCGGCGGGCGACCGGAGCCACCGGCTGTGAGCCTGCGTGCGTTCTCCCGGCCCGGGCTGTGGCTTGGGGCCTGGGTGTTCGGCTGGGCGCTGTGCATCGTGCTCTCGCTGGTGCCGGCGATCGGCCTGCCGGGCCCGGCGAACGCCGACAAGATCGGCCACTTCCTGGCCTACTTCACGCTCACCGCCTGGGCGGTGTGCATCTTCCGCAGGCGGCGCGCCCACCTGCTGGCGGCGCTGTCGCTGGTGGCGCTGGGCGTGGCGATGGAGTTCGCCCAGGCGCAGCTGACCAAGGTGCGGCTGGGCGACGTGCGCGATGCGCTGGCCAACACCCTGGGCGTCGCCGCCGGCTTGTCGCTGACGTTCACCCCGCTGGCGCGGGCCCTCGAGTGGCTCGACGCGCGGCTGTTTGGCGGCAAGGCGTCGCCGCTGTAGGAGCGCCTTCAGGCGCGAATCCCTTCTTTGCCGAAGGCAAAGTCAAAGGCAAAAGCAAAAGATTCGCGCCTGAAGGCGCTCCTACAGGGAGGCGCGTGCGGCGCGGATGGCGTCGATGCGGGCTTCGCGCAGCCAGTCGCCCACCGCGGGGCCGCTCAGGCCCTTGGCCACGGCGTGGCCGGCGGACACGGCGGCGGCAGCCTCGTGCAGGGCCAGCAACCGGCGCGCCGGCGGGTAATCGTCTTCCTCGCGGCCCAGGCGGCCGCGGGCGTCGGCTTCGCAGGCCAGCGCCAGCTGCTTCACCCGCTGCGGCTTGCGGAAGGCGTCGCAGCGCGAGAGCAGGTCGTGCACCGTGTCGGGGCGCAGCTCGTCGAGCCGGTGCACGTTGAGGTGCTCGCGGCAGACGATCTCGGCCACCGCGGCGTACTCGGCCGGCACCTTGTAGCGCGCGCACACCGCGCGCAGCGGCCGCACGCCGCTGTGCTCGTGGCCGATGTGGCGCGGCAGTTTGTCCTTGGGCGTCAGCGCCTTGCCCAGGTCATGCACCAGGGCGCAAAAACCCACCAGCGCGTCGCCGGGCGCCAGCCGCGCGGCCATGTCCAGCACCATCTCCACGTGCACGCCCGTGTCGACCTCGGGGTGGTATTCGGGGCGCTGCGGCACGCCGTAGAGCGCGTCCACCTCGGGCAGCAGCCTGGCCAGCGCACCGCACTCGCGCAGCAGCGCGATCGCGGCCGAGGGGCGGGGCATCTCCAGCGCCTTCTTCAGCTCCTGCCACACGCGCTCGGGCACCAGGTGGTCGACTTCGCCCGCGGCCACCATGTCGCGCATCAGTGCCAGCGTCTCCGGCGCCACGGTGAAGCCCATCGGCGCGAAGCGCGCCAGGAAGCGCGCCGCGCGCAGGATGCGCACCGGATCCTCGGCGAAGGCCGGCGACACGTGGCGCAGCACGCGCGCCTCGAGGTCGCGCGCGCCGCCGAACGGGTCCACCAGCGAGCCGTCCTCGGCCTCGGCGATGGCATTGATGGTGAAGTCGCGCCGCGCCAGGTCCTGCTCGAGCGTCACGTCGGGCGCGGCGTGGAAGACGAAGCCGTGGTAGCCCGGCGCGGTCTTGCGCTCGGTGCGCGCCAGCGCGTGCTCTTCCTTGGTCTGCGCGTGCAGGAAAACCGGGAAATCCTTGCCCACCGGCAGGTAGCCCGCGAGCACCATCTCGGCGGGCGTGCTGCCCACCACCACCCAGTCGCGGTCGCCGCCCGGCAGGCCGAGCAGCCGGTCACGCACCGCGCCGCCGACCAGGTAGCGCCGCATGCGTCAGCGCGCCGCGCGGTAGCGCGCGTAGCGGGCCTGGCGGTCGGCCACGTGGCCCAGGATCTCCGGCAGCTTCGTGGCCACGCGCGTGGGCGTGATGCCCAGGCGGTGCAGGCCGTCGATGCCGCCGACCGAATCGGTCCTGAGCGAGCGGAAATTGTCCGACGAGAACGGCTTGCCCGGCACGAAGTCGAACACGAAGCCCTGCAGGCGGCCCAGCGCGTCGGGCAGCGGCACCACCAGGCGGCGCAGGCCCAGCTGGCGCGCGGTCATGCGGACGATCTGGGCCAGGGTGAACACGTCCGGCCCGTAGAGTTCATACACCTCGCCGTGGGTGCGGCGGTCGCGCAGCGCGCGCACCATCGCCTCGACCACGTCGCCCACGTGCACCGGCGCGAACTTCGCGCCCGCGCGCGCCAGCGGCAGCACCGGCGCCAGCTTGAGCAGGGCGGCGAAGCGGCAGAACAGGCCGTCGCCCTGGCCGAAGATCACCGAGGGCTCGAAGATCGTCCAGTCCAGGCCCGAGGCCTTCACCGCCGCCTCGGCCTCGCCGCGCGACTTGAGGTAATGGCTGTGGCCGCGGCCGGCGTTGAGCGAGCTCATCTGCAGCAGGCGGCGCACGCCGGCCAGCTGCATCGCCGCCAGCACCAGCTTGGTCAGCTCGACGTGGGCGCGGCGGAAGCCCCGGCCGTTGTCGCGCTTCTCGTTGAGGATGCCCACCAGGTTCACCACCGCGTCGGCGCCGGTGAAGGCGTCGCGCAGCACGCCCGGGTCGTACACGTCCACCTCGCGCAGGGCCACTCCCGGCGGCAGCAGCCGGTCCGGATGCGGGCCGAGGTTGCGGCTGAGCAGGGTGATGGCATGGCCGTCGCCGGCGAGGCGCGACACCAGGTGTCGGCCGACGAAGCCGGTGCCTCCTAGGACGACGATCTTGAGCGGGGTCATGGGGTGGTTCCTGGAGCGTTCGGGGTGGGGCAGGTGAAGGGGCGGCGCGCGGTGGCCGGCACGGTCCGGCCCAGCAGGCGCTCGCTCACCGGCACGGCGCTGCGCTCGAGCCGCCAGTCGTAGATGACGCTGAAGGCCAGCACGCGCGCGACGTATTCGCGGGTTTCCCGGTAGGTGACGGTCTCGATCCAGAAGTCCGGGTCGAAGCCGGGACGGTCGCGGTTCCAGCGCGTCACCGGCGCGGGCCCGGCATTGTAGGCCGCGATCGCCTGGTAGGCGATGCCGCCGTGTTCGTCGAGCTCGTGGCGCAGGTGGGCGATGCCCAGCTCGAGGTTGAGCTCGGGCCGGTACAGGCTCTCGGCGCCCGTCCAGGGCAGGCCCAGCCGGCGCGCGGTGCGCTCGGCGGTGGAGGGCAGAAGCTGCATCAGGCCGCGGGCGTCGGCGTGCGAGCGGGCGCGCGGCATGAAGGCGCTTTCGGCGCGGGTCTGCGCCGCCACCCAGGCCGGGTCCAGGTCCTGCCGCTTCGACTCGCGCCGCAGCACCGCCTCGTGGTGCAGCGGGAAGCGCAGCGAGTAGTGGCGCAGGTCCTCGGGCGTGTTGCCGATGGTGAACACGGCGCGGTCGTACCAGTGCGCGTCGCGCGCGAACTCGATCGCAACCTTGCGTTCCTCCGGCGACAACACCTGCAGCAGCGCCGTCCATTCCCGCGTGGCCAGGCCGATGCGCTCGATGGTGAACAGCTCCAGCGCCCGCACCACGCCCGGGTGCCGGGCCACGCGCGCGCGCAGCGCCGGGTCGGTGGGGGGCTCGATCGGGCACAGCGCGTAGGGCCGGGCCAGCCGGTCGGCGGCGAGGAAGCCGTGGAAGGTGGCGGTGTCGGCGGCGCGGGCGTAGAGCGCGCGCGCGGCCTCGGACTGGCCCAGGCGCTCGCGCAGGCGCGCCTCGAAGTACTGCCAGCGCGGGTCCTCGCGCTGCGCCGTGGGCATGAACTCGATCGCGGCCAGCGCGCCGGCGTCGTCACGGCGATTCATCGCCTCGCGAACGCGCCATTCGTGCAGGCGCTCGTCGTAGGCCGCGCGCGGCACCGCCTCGAGCCGCTCGCGCGAGCCGGGCAGGTAGGAGGCCACCGTCCACAGCGCGATTTCGTACAGCACCTTGCCGCGCGCCGCCTCGTCCAGGCCCAGGGCCGGGCCCAGCGTGGCCAGCTGCGCCTCGGCGGCATCGGGCGAGCGCCGCGCCAGCCGCGCCAGGCCCTCGGCGGCCACCGCGCGGCTGCGCGCGTCCTTGGGCCAGCCACTGGCCCGGGCGTGCGGGGAATCGATGAAATCGGCGTAGTCATTCGCCAGTTTCGCGGCCTCGGCCGGCAACTCGCGGGCGAGGAAGCGGGCCAGGCCGCCCTGGCCGGCCAGCAGGGCCAGCTCGATGCGCTGCCAGCGCGCGGCCGCGTCGATGTGGCCCAGCGCCTGCAGCGAGGCGAAGGGTGTATTGCAGGCTTCGGGCAGCGATTCGCCGCGCAGCCACAGGGCCTTGCCGTCGGCGATCCACTGCGCGTCGGTGGCGCCGGTGGCCAGGCGCGCGGCGAGGTGGGCGCAGCGCATCTCGAGGGTGTCGATGGGGCGCCAGTCGGCCAGGAAGTCGGCCCAGCGCCGGTTCGTGGCCAGGTGCTGCAGCCAGGCCGCGCGCAGCCATTCGCCGCTGGCCTCGCCGGCGTAGCGGCGCAGGGCCGCGCGCACCTCGGCGTCGGGCGCCGAGCCCAGGCGCCGACGCAGGTGGGTGGCCTCCACCCAGGGCAGCAGCGGGTGGTCCTTCACGCGGGCCAGGTCGGTTAGGCTCAGCTGCCCGCGCTCGGCCAGCCGGAAGGCCTCGAGGATGGCGGGGCGTTCGAGCGTCAGGTCGGCCGGCCGGTCCTGCGCCTCGGCGCCGGTGGCCAGCAGGGCCAGGAAAACACCCAGGATGAGGAATCTGCGCGACATGGCGATGAGTCTAGCCCAAGCCCCCGGAAACGCCGCCCCCGGCCGGGCCGCCGCGTGAGCGCGGCCTGGCTGCTCTACCTGGGCCTGGGCGCGGTGGCGGGCGTGCTGGCCGGCCTGCTGGGCATCGGCGGTGGCCTGGTGCTGGTGGCGGCGCTGGTGTGGCTGCTGCCCACCCAGGGCGTGCCCCTGGAGCACGCCGTGCACGTGGCCCTGGCCACGGCCCTGGCCTCCATCGTGCTCACCGGCCTGAGCTCGGCGCGCAGCCACCATCGCCGTGGCAGCGTGCTCTGGCCCACCGTGGCCTGGCTGGTGCCCGGCCTGCTGCTGGGCGGCTGGCTCGGCAGCGGACTGGCGGTGCGGCTCGAAGGCGACTGGCTGCGCTGGCTGATCGCCGGCTACTGCGGCCTGGCCGCGCTGCAGATGGCGCTGGACTGGCCGCGTTCGCGCCACGAGCGCGCCGATGCGCCGCGCGGGCCCGGCTATACCGTGGCCGGCGGCGGCATCGGCGCGATGTCGGCCCTGGTGGGCATCGGCGGCGGCTCGATGACCGTGCCCCTGCTGGTCTGGCGCGGCGTGCGGCCGGTGCGCGCGGTGGGCACCTCCAGCGCCTGCGGCGTGGCCATCGCCATCGCCAGCGCCGCGGGCTACGCGCTGCAGGGCGCGCCGACCGGCCTGCCCGCGGGCAGTTGGGGTTACGTCTACCTGCCCGCGGCCGCGGGCATCGCGCTGGCCTCGGTGCTTTGCGCGCCGCTGGGCACCCGCCTGGCCCACGCCATCAGCGGTCCGGCGCTGCGGCGCGTGTTCGCGCTCTTCCTGGCGATGGTCGGAGGCAGTGTTTTTTTCTCACCCTGAACGAAACAGGGGTCTGGCGTAAGGTTCCGCTAACAGCGTAAGCGCCAGCGCGCCTTGTCGCTTCTTGACGCTTTCTTTACAACCGAAGGGGCCGGCGCATTGGGGGCAAGGCGCCGACATCCAACCCTGAGGGAAACCAATGAAGACCATCCGCAATTCCCGCCTGGCGCTGGCGGTCCGCGGCGCATTGCTGCTCGCGATGCTGCCCGCCGCGGCCCTCGCGCAGGACGATGCCGCCGACGACCTCAAGACCCTCGACCGCGTCGAGGTCACCGGCACCCGCCTCAAGACCGCCGAAGCCGAGGGCCTGGTGCCGGTGCAGCGCATCACCCGCGCCGACATCGACCGCAGCGGCCTGACCTCGGTGGCCGACATCATCCAGTCGCTCACCGGTTCGGGCTCGGCGCTCAACACCAAGTTCAACTCCAGCGGCAACTTCGGCTTCCCGCCGGACGGCAGCGGCGTCGGCGCCGGCTCCGCGCAGGCCGACCTGCGCCACCTGGGCTCCAAGCGCGTGCTGGTGCTGGTGGACGGCATCCGCTGGGTCAACGAGGCCTCGGCCTCGGGCGTGGGTGCGGCCACCGACCTCAACACCATCCCGCTGGCCATCATCGACCGCATCGAAGTGCTCGAGGACGGCGCGTCCTCGCTCTACGGCTCGGATGCCATCGCCGGCGTGATCAACATCATCACCCGCAAGGATTTCGACGGCATGGCGGTCAACGCCCAGATCGGCCAGTACGGCGAGGGCGACGGCACCTCCAAGGCGATCGACTTCGCCTGGGGCACGAGCACCGAGCGCGCCAATTTCTTCCTCGGCCTGAGCTACACCGACCAGGAGGTGGTCTTCTCGCGCGACCGCGCGCAGTCGAGCTTCCCCGTGCCCGGCACCGGCGTCGCCTTCGGCAGCTCGGCCACGCCGACCGGCCGCTTCATCTTCGTCGACCCCAACACCAGCCAGGTGTTCGACATCACGCCCAACAACGGCGCCAGCGACCCGTTCTTCGATCCGTCGCAGACCGGCTGCACGCGCACCGACGACTACCACTGCTTCACCAGCGCCGACCGCTTCAACTTCTCGCAGTTCAACCTGCTGCTCACGCCGTCCGAGCGCGTGGGCGCCTTCGGCCAGGCGCGCTTCGAGTTCAGCGACTCGGTCAGCGGCTACACCAGGCTGCTGTGGAACCGCCGCCAGTCCACCAACCAGGCCGCGCCCGAGCCGCTGTTCCTCGGCCCGGAGGCCGGCACCGGCAACCCGCTGGCCGACAACATCTTCATCTCGGCGCTCAACCCCTTCAATCCGTTCGGCTTCGACCTCGACTCGGCCACCAACCTGATCCTGATCGGCCGTCGCCCGGTCGAGGGCGGGCCGCGCGTGTTCGAGCAGGAGGTCGACACCTGGTACGTCGGCGCGGGCCTGGAGGGCGTGTTCGACGCCGGCCAGCGCACCCTGTACTGGGACGTCAACCTGGCCTTCAGCGAGAACAAGGCCGAGCAGACCAACTTCGGCAGCTACAACATCCGCAACATCGCGCTGGCGCTGGGCGACCCGGCGGCCTGCGCCGCGGTGGCCGGCTGCACGCCGCTCAACATCTTCGGCGGCCCGGGCACCATCACGCCGCAGATGCTGGCCTGGATCCAGCCGATCGTGCGCGACCGCAGCCAGAACGACCTGTCGCTGGTGACGGCCAACCTCTCGGGCAGCCTGTTCGAACTGCCGGCCGGCTCGGTGGACTTCGCCACCGGCGTCGAGCACCGCCGCCTGGAAGGCTGGTACCGCCCCGACGCGCTGACCATCGCCGGCGACTACAACGGCGTGCCCTCGCTGCCGACTTCGGGCAAGTACGACGTGAGCGAGCTGTTCGTCGAGCTCAACTTCCCGCTGTGGGAGAACGACGAAATCGGACAGAAGCTCGACCTCACCGTCGCGGGCCGCTACTCCGACTACTCGACGGGCATCTCGGAAGTGACGCCGAAGTTCGGCCTGCGCTTCCAGCTGGTGGAGGAGCTGGTGTTCCGTGCCAGCTATGCCGAGGGCTTCCGCGCGCCGTCGATCGGCGAGCTGTTCGGCTCGGCCAGCCGCTTCGATGCGCAGCTCAACGACCCGTGCTCGACGCCGCTGCTCGATCCCACCCTGGCGGGCAACTGCGCGACGCTGGGCGTGCCGTCGAACTACCAGCAGCCCAACCCGCAGATCTCGATCACCACCGGCGGCAACGACCAGCTCGATCCTGAGTCGTCCAAGAGCTTCGCGGCCGGCTTCGTCTGGAGCCCCTCGTTCCTTGAGAATTCGTCGGCGGCCGAGCGCGTGGACGTGGAGGTCACCTTCTACCGCCACGACATCGAGGGCGCCATCCAGGCCATCGACGCCCAGACCCAGCTCGACCTGTGCGTGCAGACGCTCGAGGCGCTCTACTGCGACGGCATCACCCGCGCGCCCACCGGCGGCATCAACGGCTTCAACAACCGCCTGACCAACCTGGGCACCATCGAGACCGACGGCTGGGACCTCGACCTGGTGTGGGTGTTCCCGGTCACCGACATCGGCCAGTTCAAGGCCGCCTGGCGCAACACCCTGGTGGGCGACTACCGCGCCGTCGGCGCCGCCGGCCAGGTGCAGCCGCAGGGCCCGGGCGTCGAGGTGGTGGACAGCGCCATCCCGGAGTGGACCTCGAACTTCAGCCTCGACTGGTCGCGCGGCAACTGGAGCGCCGGCTGGACCATGCGCCACATCAGCGAGCTGCGCGAGGAGTGCGGCCGGGCCATCAGCTTCCCGGTCTGCTCCGATCCGGCCAACAACACCAACGTGCTCGAGGCCACCACCTACCACGACCTGCAGGTGGCCTACCGCTTCAAGGACTTCAACGACCTGGGCCTGGCGTTCGGCGTGAACAACGCCTTCGACAAGGACCCGCCGATCTGCCTGTCGTGCTCGCTCAACGGCTACGACGCGTCCACCTACGACATCCCGGGTGGCCGGTTCTTCTACGTCCGCGCCGACATCAAGTTCTGAAGCCAAAGGGGACAGGTACGTTTTCCTCCGGAAAATGTACCTGTCCCCGATTTACTTGGGCGCGAGCTCCACGCCCACGGCCATGTGGTCGGAGCCGGCGGCGGGCACGGCCTTGTAGTCGAGCACCTGGAAGCCGCCGGTGAGTACGTGGTCCAGGCCGCGCTGCGGGGCCCAGCTGGGGAAGGTGGACACGCGCTCGGGCGGTGGCTCGAGCGAGGTCTGGCGGTAGAGCGGGCGCATCTCGGGCGCGTCGAAGTCGCAATTGAAGTCGCCCATCAGCACCAGGCGCGGCGCGTCGGACAGCAGCTCGGCCAGGAAGCCGAGCTGCAGCTGGCGCGACTTCACGCCCAGCGAGAGGTGGGTGATCGCCAGCTGCCAGGCGTCCTTGCCCTCGCCGAACTTCGCCAGCAACACGCCGCGGCCGGCGATGCGGCCGGGCAGGGCGTAGTCGAGCATCTCGGCGGGTTCGAGCCGGCTCAGCAGGGCGTTGCCGCTGCCGGCGATGCGCGAGATGCGCCGGTTCGGCTGGTGGCTCCAGTAGGGGAAATGCGCGCGCTCGGCCAGGTAGTCGGCCTGGTTGGTGAAGCCCGAGCGCAGGCTGCCCGGATCGGACTCCTGCAGGCCCACCAGGTCGTAGTTGCTGGCCAGCTCGGCCAGGCTGTCGAGGTTGATGCGCTTGCCGTTGGGCAGCACGTGCGACCAGCTGCGGGTGACGTAGTCGCGATAGGCGCGCGTGCTCGAGCCCGCCTGGATGTTGGCGCTGAGCAGGCGCAGCCGGTCGGGTTTCTTTTCGGCCATGCGTCCATGGTGCGTCCGCCGCGCGGCGGGGACAAGGCCGCCAAAGCAAACGGGCCGCTTTCGCGGCCCGTTGCGTTCAGCCTGGCGGTGCCGGCGCTCAGGGCATCGGCTTGCCGGCGCGCTCGTGCGCGACGATCCAGTCGATGGTGTCGAGCAGGCCTTCCATGCCGCGGTCGGCGGTGGCGCTGACGCGGTACTTGCCGGCGACGATCATGGTCGGCGTGGCGTCGACGCCGCCGCGCAGGGAGAACTGGCGGGCACGGTTGATCTTGGTGGTCACCGCGAAGCTCTGCATGGTCGACAGGAAGGTCTCGCGGTTGGCGCCCTGGCTGGCGTACCAGTCGGCCACTTCCTCCGGCGAGCCGGTCTGGAACTTGCGCTCGATCAGCACGGCCTTGAACAGCTCGTCGTGGGTCTTGTCCACCAGGCCCATGGCCTCGGCGGCGTAGAAGCCGCGGGCGAAGTTGTCGCTGGCGCCGCCGAACACGCCCGGCACGTAGACCAGCTTCACGTCGGCCGCCTGCTTCGTCTTCCAGGTGTTGAGCAGCGGCTGCAGGTTGGCGCAGTGGATGCACATGTACGAGAAGACCTCGGCCACCTCGATGCCACCCTGGGTGATGGTCGGCTGCGGCTCGGCCAGCAGCTCGTAGTCCACGCCCTTGCGCGGGGCCTTGGCCGGGTCCAGCGGCGGCAGTTCGGCCGGCGCGGCCGGGGTGGCCTGGGCGGCTTCGGCGGCCGGCGCGGCAGGTTCTTCGGTGGCTTCGGCCGGCTCGGCGGCCTCGTCGGCGGCCGGGGCCAGGTCCTCGTCGGTCACCGAGGTGTCGGGGGCCGGGCCGGCCGGATCAACGACCGGCGCCGGGGCGGGGCCTTCCACGCCCACGGGTTCGGCGGCCTTCTCGCCGCAGGCGGCCAGGGAGAGGACGAGCAGGAGGGGCAGCAGGCACTTCATGGGGCAGGCACTCCGGAAGGTGTCGCCTACCTGACCACGGCCGGCAGGCAAGGTTCAAAGGGCGGCGGCCCGGCGGG
>Ga0208242_100165_pt1 | contig 83801 bp, 84 predicted proteins | sample SubbioAug_CSW13A_FD_184825 | JGI IMG/M metagenome (GOLD analysis project Ga0208242, IMG submission 184825) | Serpentinite rock and fluid subsurface biosphere microbial communities from McLaughlin Reserve, California, USA - CR12Aug_CSW13A (SPAdes) | ecosystem: Environmental > Terrestrial > Deep... | reverse complement strand
CATCGCGATCCTCCTTCATGGCTTCGTATACATCCATCATTTCATTCGTTTTTAACAGTTTAAAGCATATAAAAACGAGATTAGTCCTTCAGATGAATTTCTAACCCCGTATTTGTCTACAGTCTGAACATACACAAGGTGTATGTTAATTCATTTTTTGATACGTATGAATAAATTCTTCCGCAATAATCTTAAATCCTTCTGCACTCATAAGTTGATCTTGTGCATGCGTAAGTAAAATAGTAAGTACAAGTGGTTCTCCGCTTGCCTCAAACTGGATAAGACGTGTATGAGCACGATGTCCTTCAATGAAATAACCTTCTCCCTCTTTAATGAGTGATTGAGCTTCTTCAAATAAACCTTCTCTTGCCTTTCTCATAGCTTCAATAAAACATGAACGTGCCATACCTACTGAAGAAATGATTTCAAAACTAATGAGTTCTAATCCTTGCATTATAGATCCCCCATTAATTGTAGTGCTTGATCTAAAACAGCTTTCCCATTCATCATGCCATAATCACGCATGTTGATAGCTTCTACAGGAACAGAAACACGTTTCTTGATATCTTGAAGTTGGAATCGAACTTGTGGACCTAAAAGGATGACATCCGCAACTTTAGATGCTTCATCAACCATACTTGTACCATAAGCTTCAATATGTAGCTCTAGATTTCTTTCCTTAGCTTCCTTTTGCATTTTACTAACTAGCAAACTTGTGCTCATGCCTGCTGAGCATAATAGGATTATTGATTTCATATCTTCTCCTTAATGTGTTTGAATGATATAAGTTCTATGTTTTGTTCTTTTAGTAGAGTTGGAAGTGACGTGTTGCATAGTACATCGAGTTCTAATACACGATGCATTGCATAGCTGCTTTCATTAAGTATGATTTCATCACAATAGGCTGGATGAGTCATTAACTCTTCGACTTCTTCACAGAATTCATAAGGTTTGAAGTAATCTAGAGAAACTGTTTCTTTATAGAAGCGATGGTTACAATGAACATATTTTACTTCTTCTTTTTTAAGAAGTTCTTCATAAGAATCATCAACACCTTGAACTAATCTTAATGAGAATTGATATTTCTTAGCCATCGCTACAAATGTTGGAAACAAATGTGGTTGCATATGGATATGATGATGTGAATCCATATGCGTTAATTCAACCCCTTGATCAAGAAGACTTTGAATTTGAGTCTCAATCTCAAGAGCAACTTCATCAAGGTTTAGATTATGCGCTAATTCAAGATTCGATTTATTGAAGATTTGATGCTCATTCACAAGGCTTGGTATCAGATGAGCTGGACTTAGTGGTGTTCCATGATCTAACACAACATGAATCCCCACATCAAGTGTAGGATTCAATCGAATTAGTTCTATTGCATGATTCACTTCTTTTCCATTTGCCATTAATGTAGTACTTGTCAGAACACCATGTGTGAATGCTCGGATGATTCCATAATTATGACCTTGAGAGTACCCAAAGTCATCGGAGTTAATGATTAGTTTCATTTTCTAGTTCCTCAATGGCTTCTTTAAATTGTGGTAAATAACGTTTGTTCGCAATGAGCATTTCATCAAGTACTTTTTTTCCTAAGTGATCACTTGCAACTAAAGGATTCATAACCATTGCAACAATTGCGTCTTCATACTTCCCACTCATTGCGGCAAGGATACCTTGTTGTTCGAAGGCTTTGATTTGACTTACAATTCCTTGAGCAATCGGAGGAAGTGCCCCCATACTTAAAGGACGCGGACCTTCCTTAGTGATAATACTTGAGACTTCCACAACCACGTTATCTGGAAGTGAAGAGATTGCTCCATTGTTTCTTGTGTTGACCACTTGAATTGTCTTATCATCATTATACAACCCTGCCATAAGATTGCACGCAGCATCAGAATAATATGCTCCTCCACGTAGTTGAAGTTCATCTGGCTTAACATCAAGATTAACATCTTTATATTTTTCAAATAGTGATCGCTCAACTTCCATGACAACTTGTGCTCGAGTTTTATTATTCTTGTAGTCTTCAAGTAAGTGCTCAAGCATTTCTTCTTTTTGAAAGTAATATCGATGATAGAAACACGGAAGCACTTTACATCCTTTAATAAAATCAACAGACCAAGGAATATCAGTAATATTCTTCATAGAGAATGATTGTTTACCCATAAGCTCATTAAGGACCTTATCCTTAACACTCACTCCTCTTAGATAAATATCTAATCCAAAGACCATGTGATTTAAACCAGCAAAATCAATACGTACATCTTCCATAGGTTCTTCAAGTAAATCTGCCACCATTTTTTGCATGCCATGTGGTACATTACATACTCCTATGAAACGATCCCATTGTCCATGTTCAAGAACAGCTTCAGTGACCATTCCTGCAGGATTGGTGAAGTTAATAATCCAAGCATTCGGTGCAACCTCTTTAGCATCCTTAATAATATCTAATATTACTGGAATGGTACGAAATGCTTTCATCAAACCACCTGCGCCATTTGTTTCTTGTCCTATGAGTCCATGCTTTGCAGGGATGCTTTCATCAAGATAGCGTGCTTCATTTTGACCCACTCTAAATTGTGTTGTAATAAAGTCGGCATTCTTTAATGCTTCTTTGCGATCTGTGGTTGCATAGATCTTCATATCAACGTTAGCTTTCTTAACCATACGATTCGCTAAGTCAGTGATTACTTTAAGTTTTTCTAGGCCTTCCTCAATATCTACTAGCCACAGTTCACTAACTGGCATGATATGATATCTCTTGAGTATTCCCTCAATTAATTCTGGTGTATATGAGGATCCACCTCCAATAGTAACAATTTTAATCATTTTTAATCTCCCTCTTCATCATTGACTTTATCTTACATGATATTTTAACTTCATACAAGAGTATTTATTGGTATGAATTTTAAATATTTTGTAAAAATATGTTAAGAAAGGGTTTACAAATGATTTTTCTTTGATAAAATGGTAAATAGATGTACCAATGAATATTATTTGGTACAATGATTACAAAGGGTAATCAGAAAGGAAAGGGGTCTTATGTCAGGTTTTGTTTCGTTTTTAGAAGAGAAATTTGTCCCTATTGCAGCAAAAATTGGGGGACAGAAACATCTACTTGCAATCCGTGATGCATTTGCTGGATTGATGCCGTTAGTACTTGTAGGTTCAATGGCAGTTTTATTAAACAACGTGTTCTTTGTGCCTTGGTCATTACTAGCTGGTTTTATTGGGGGAGATCATCCATTCATTGTTTGGGCATTCGCTAATCTTGCTCCACTCTTTAGTATTATGGATAGTGGTACTCTATCAATTCTAGCACTTGGATTAGTATTCTCAATTGGATATAACCGTGCAATGTATGAAAAACAAGATGCACTATCAACTTCACTTATTAACGTAGCTGCTTTTATTCTATTAGGAGCACTATCTCGTAATAATCCAGATGTTGCAGGTTGGGTAAGTAACTTCTTAGCTGCACAAGGTATCTTCGTTGCTTTAATTGTTGGTTTAATTACTCCAGAAATCTACTTCTGGGTTGTTCGTAAGAACTGGGTTATTAAAATGCCTGATACAGTGCCTCCTGCAGTAGCTCGTGGATTCTCTGCTGTTATTCCTGGATTCATCGCTGTATTTGCTTGGGCTTTAGTTGCTTACTTATTCAACGTCTTCGCTGGTGCTAGTATCTTCACATGGTTTGAAACAACTATCGCTGGTAGCTTAATGACACTTGGACAAAACATCTTCTCAATCGTCTTAGTTTCCACATTAATTCCATTACTATGGTTCTTCGGTTTACATGGTGCTAATATGCTTGAAGCATTCATGAGCCCCGTCTATGGTACTCTTGGATTAATGAATATCGAACTTTATAAAAATGGATTTACAACTATTGGTACTGGCGCAAATGAGCTAGCTGTTTGGGTACGTGGCTCATGGGATGCTTATGTATTCGCTGGTGGTTCAGGGGCTACAATTGCATTAATCATTGCTATCTTGGTTGCTTCAAAACGCAAACAAGATCGTGAAATTGCTAAACTTGCATTGCCTCCAGGAATCTTTATGATTAATGAACCTATCCTCTTTGGTTTACCTGTTGTATTAAATCCTATCTACTTCATTCCATTCATCCTTGTACAACCAGTCTTAACAATCGTTGCTTACTTAGCAACTGTTGCTGGTATTGCTGGCCCAATCGTCAACTCAGTCCCTTGGACTACTCCTCCAGTATTGAATGCTTTCTTAGCAACGAACGGTTCTATCGGAGCGGCATTTATCTCCTTACTAAACATCGTCATCGCATTCTTTATCTTCCTTCCTTTCGTCTACATTGCTAATAAACAAAAAGATTAATCATTAAAAAGACATAAGTGATTATGTCTTTTTTTAAAAGGAGATGCTATGCCTCATCAAACATTATTGTTTTCAATTTCATCACAAACTCTATATAATTATCTTGTTGATATGTTATGTACTACATTTAAGTGTGCAAAAGAAGATCTTCAAAAAGAAACTTTTGAAACAACCATGAATCAACATAACAAAACCTTTAAGGTAATACAGCGTATAACTACTTTGACTCCATATCAGAAGATAGCACTGGAAAGCACTATTAATGAAGATAGTATTCTTACTATTTATTCAATTGAGTCTGTCAGTGAGACTGATTGTAAAGTAACGATGATTGAGCATGCAACGTCTAAGTCAGTAGGACGACGACTAAACTACGCGCTATTATCATTACCTATACTTAATTTCTTATCTAAATCAAGAATAAAAGCTCGTTTGTACGCCATGAAACATCAATTTGAGAGGTAATATTATGATTCTAGTAAACGCTCCTTTAAAACGTGATTACATCAAAGGTCTACTTGACCAACAAACAATTGATGGCATTACCTTTGTCTTTGAAAAACAAGATGGTATGAAAATGTACTTCAATCATGATGGTGATCCAACTAAAGCTCAATCTGTAATAAAAAAGACGATAAAATCGTCTGAGTTTGGTAGTGTACTTTTCTTTAATGTTGAAATACTTTAGAAGAAGTTAGCTAGCTTTAAAAATTTAGTTTCCTTATAGTGGTGGATGTCGATGGAATAATCAAAGACAACGCCACTTTTTAACATTGCTAAATTATGAGTCACAAGTGCAGGATCACCTTCATTAAGATCTAACGCAATGGCTTGTTTAGATGTTAACTTGTCAGCAAAAATAATACGATCTACATAACCTATTTGTAGTCTAAGATCTTCTTGAATATAGTGATAAATTGATCCCGCAATAAGTTCTTTACTTAAATAAGGAATTATTTCTTTATTATAATAAGAATACTCATAAACATAAGGCTTCTTATTAAGGTATCGAACACGCTCAATATAATAGATTGGAGTACCTACTGAACAATTTAGTTTAGAAGCAACCCATTCATTCGCAGGGATTTGTTGGAAGTCTATAACCTTTGAACTTACATTATCTTTAAAGATTGCAGTTAAACCATGAAAGTTCTCTAAGTTTACACAACCCTCACAAGATGAGCGGCGTACAAATAATCCACTTCCTTGAATTGAAAAAACAAGACCTTTCTTCACAAGAATCTCTATGGCTTTTCGAATGGTATTACGACTAACTTGAAATGTTGAGATTAAGTCATCTTCGGTAGGTAGTTTATCAACATCGTTATAAACTCCACTTTGAATATCATTTTCGATAGAATCTGCAACTGTTTTGTATTTTGATATCATGGTACAACCCTTTTTCATTGGTATGAATTTATGGATTAATTATATACCTATTTGCAATATGATTAAAGAGATAAGCTATAATTCGTGTATTAATCCATTGATACCCTATATAAAATTAAGTAATACCAATGAATGAATACATCTCAAATTGCTTTATATGATAAGATTAAGACAACCAAATAAAGAGGTACTTTATGCAACTCAATGTATACTTTAATTTTGATTCTCAAGCCCATGAAGTGATGAAATTCTATGCTCATGTGTTTGACACTGATTATGAAGTAGACTTCTTCAAAGATGATCCTGTTCGTGTTATTCATGGTTCTATGAACTTCGCGAATGCCCATGTCATGTTTAGTGATATTGGTCCTGAACACACACTCGTTATTGGAAATCATATTACTTTATCATTGAATTCACTTAATCTTGAGGAATTGCATCTAAGATTTGAAAGATTGTCAGAAGGTGGTACTATCCTTATGCCACTACAAGAAGTATTTTGGAGTAAAGCTTATGGTATGTGCATTGATAAGTTTGGTACAACGTGGCAATTCAATCTAGATGAAGAATAATAAAGGATACCCTAAGGTATCCTTTAATCATGTCTATGTTTCATATGTGGGAATAGAATAACTTCACGTATTGTTTCTTGATTCGTAAGTAACATTACAAGTCGATCAATCCCAATCCCTAATCCACCCGTTGGTGGCATACCATATTCTAATGCTTCAACGTAATCGACATCCATTTCTGATGCTTCTACGTTTCCTTGTTCTTTTTCTTTAACTTGAGCTTCAAAGCGTTCACGTTGGTCAATAGGATCATTGAGTTCTGAGAATGCATTGGCATATTCACGTCCATCAATAAACAATTCGAAACGTTGTGTAAAACGTGAATCATGATCATCCACTTTCGCAAGTGGTGATATTTCAATTGGATGCCCAAACACAAAGGTTGGTTGTACAAGTGTAGACTCTGCAAACTCTTCAAAGAAGAGGTTCACAATATGTCCATAGGAATGTTGGTGCTTTTGAACATTAACGCCATGTTTCTTCGCAAGATCTAATGCTTCTTGGGTTGTACTTACTTGGTAGAAGTCGACACCAATCGCTTCTTTAATCGCATCCACCATATGAATACGTTTAAATGGTCCTTGTAGAGATATCACTTTATCATTCCATGGTGTGTCTGTAGTGTTATTAACTTGCTTCGCAATATATTCTAAACAATTCTCAATAACGACCATCATACCTTGCATATCAGAATATGCAATGTAGGCTTCAATAGTTGTGAATTCAGGATTATGTTTTGGTGACATTCCTTCATTTCTAAACAGACGTCCAATCTCATACACCCCTTCAAATCCACCAACAATCAATCTTTTAAGTGGAAGCTCAGTCGCAATACGTAAATAGAAATCCATATCTAAAGTGTTATGATGTGTCACAAATGGACGAGCTGCTGCTCCTCCAAGAATTGGGGTTAATACCGGTGTTTCAACTTCAACACAACCAATTGAATCAAAATACTCACGCATTGCCTTAATGATTCTAGGGCGTTTACGAGCGATTTCAAAGGAGTCTTGGTTCATGATTAAGTCTACATATCTGCGACGATAACGCTCTTCTTTGTCCTCTAAACCATGAAATTTACTAGGTAGTGGACGAAGTGCTTTTGTTAAATGAGTAATGGATGTTGCGAAGATAGAAAGCTCTCCATGATTAGTTCTGAAGGCATATCCTTCAACCCCAACAATGTCTCCTAAATCAAGATGTTCGAAGTATTCAAACGTTTCTTCTAAAACAACATCTTTCTTTACATACACTTGGATTTGACCTTCTTGGTCTTGGCAATGAAAGAAACCAGCTTTTCCCATAACACGTTTAGTCATAACACGACCAGCAATGATAAAGGTTTTCTCACTAAGATCAACAGCTTCTAGAGTTGGTTTATCAAAGGATTCAAAGCGAGTTTGAATATCTTTTGAATAAGCAGTTTTCTTAAAAGCACGGCCAAAAGGATCGATTCCTCGCTCCTTTAATTGTCTCATCTTCTCGCGACGGACTAGTTCTTGATCATTTAAATGTTGCTCACTCATAAATATTCCCTTTCATTAAGTATGATTCCATAATCTGAATCATTTCAGCTTTGGTTTGTGCATTCACAAGAGCATGCTTAACTTGTGATGAATGAGGTAATCCCTTCAGCATCATTGCTGCATGGGTTCTCATTTCACGTACACCAATGTATTCTCCTTTATCTTCACATATTGAGTGAATGTGTTCAAGAAAAACTGACATTCGCTCACTTTCATTGACGATAAATTCATTTCCTTCTAATCCTTGAATGATTTGTTGAATGAACCATGGCTGTCCCCAAACTGCTCGGGCAATCATAATTGCATCTACACCTGTAACTTCAAGCATTTCCTTAGCTTTCGCAACACTTGTGATATCACCATTACCAATAACAGGAATGGTGAGTGCATCTTTGACTTTCTTGATAATGTTTAAGTCAACTTCATTAGAATACATGTCTGTTCTTGTACGTCCATGGATTGCTAGGGCATCTACCCCTGCAGCTTCAAGCTTCTTTGCCATGGAGACTGCATTAATACTTTGATGATCCCATCCTTTTCTTATCTTTACCGTTAATGGTTTTTGAATGACTTGTTTAACAGCATAAGCAAGCTCAGCAGCATGGTCTTCTTCTTTCATCAAAGAAGCTCCACCATTAGTTTTTACCACTTTACTCACGGGACATCCCATATTAATATCAATAATATCGCATGCACTGTGATCGTTAAGATAACGTGCTGCTTCTACCATGTCTTTGATCTCACGACCAAACAACTGCATGGACACAAGTCCTTCTAACTCATCTTTTACACACATGTTTAATGTGTGTTCGTTTCTATATAGAATTCCTTTATCTGAAATCATTTCTGAATAAACTAAGGCAGGTCCATATCGTGCTATTAAACGACGAAAAGAGCGATCACTCACTCCCGCCATCGGTCCTACGATGATTTTATTCTTTAACTTAATGGACCCTATATTCATGAATTGATTCTTTTTCCTTCTTAATCTCTAATAAATCATCTAAAGAAAAATGATAGTTTTCTCTACAAAATTGACATTCAATGTGTGCTTCTTGATCTTCTCGGATAATATCTTTAAGATCAACCATATCAATGAGTGATAAACCTTTACGCATACGATCATAGGAACAATCACATTCATACATAACATCTTTCTCTTCAAGCACTTCTGTATTATCAAATAGTGCTAGCACTAAGTTTTCAATACTTGGTTCTTCAAAAAGGATAGTAGAGATTGGTTTAAGGTTTGCGATAACATGTTCTACCATTTGAATATCGGCTTCATCATGTCCTGGCATGAGTTGAATCACGAGTGCTCCAGCACTTGCAACTGAACCATCTTCATTGACAAGAACACCCACAGAAATAGCAGTTGGTGTTTGCTCAGATGTTGCGAAATAAGTCGTAAAGTCTTCTCCTATTTCTGAAGAGACTAAATCAACTGTTGAGGCAAAGTTATGTTTTAAGCCAAGGTTTTTAACAACACTCAGTGTTCCTTCTCCAATTGCTCCACCAACATCAAGTTTGCCACTGACTGGGTGAATCATATTGACATGAGGATTAGAGATGGTAGCTTTGATTGTACCAAAAGATGATGCAACCATGACAAGTTGTTTGATTTCGTTGGATCCTTTTAGAGTGGCTGAGATCGATTCTTCTTTTGCCTTCAACATACCTCCCATAATATACCCAATAGAGATAAAGCGACCTAATGCGGCAGCAGATGTTGGATACAGGTCAAAAAGATTCACGAGATGATTAACAGTTTGTGTCGAATTCACTGCCATTATTCTAATATTTCCTTGATGGGCTAAGGCTTTGATTAAACGATCTTTCATAACATCACCTTTTCCTTTCGCTTTAAAATCCCCTGTTGTCAGGGGATTGTTTTATGCTTCTGCTACGACTCCTCTGTCTTCATAAAGTTTCATGATTTGCTCATGAGTTAGCGTTTCATATTCGATTAGCGCTAATGTAATACGATCTAAAAGAGGACGATTATTAAGGATTAACTCTTTAGCTCTCGCATAGCAACCATCAATGATTGCGCGGATTTCCTTATCAATTTCAAATGCAATTTGTCCTGAGTAATTACGTGTTGAAGAGTAATCACGACCTAAGAAGACATTACCACCTGATTTTTCATATTGAATTGGTCCAAGTTTACTCATACCATAACTCATGACCATATCACGAGCAATGTTAGTTGCACGCTCAATATCATTGTATGCTCCACTTGAAATCTCATTCAGGACAACTTCTTCTGCGACGCGGCCTCCTAAAAGACCAGTAATCTTAGCAAGTAAGTCTGACTTGGTTGCCATCATTCTTTCATCTTTAGGTGTCATGAGGTTATATCCACCTGCAAGTCCACGTGGGATGATTGTAACTTTTTGTACCATATCAGCTTCCTCAACAAGTAGTCCGATTACGGCATGTCCTGTTTCATGAACAGCCACTAGATGTTTTTCGCGCTCTGAATATTTACGTGATTTCTTCGCAGGTCCCATCATGACGCGGTCAACTGCTTCATCAAGATGTTCCATTTCAATCACTTCTTTTTTATCACGAACTGCAAGAATTGCAGCTTCATTAAGTACGTTTTCTAAGTCTGCTCCTGAGAATCCAGGAGTACGACGTGCTAATCCTTCAAGTTCTACATCTGGTCCAATTTGCTTATTACGAGCGTGGACTTTAAGAATCGCATGACGTCCACGTTTATCAGGAAGTGATACTGTAATTTGACGGTCAAATCGTCCTGGGCGAAGTAATGCTGGATCTAAGACATCCGGTCTATTCGTTGCGGCAATAATAACAACTCCGGTATTATCACCAATTCCATCCATTTCAACAAGTAATTGGTTGAGTGTTTGTTCACGCTCATCGTGACCACCACCAACACCAGTTCCACGTTGACGTCCTACCGCATCAATCTCATCGATAAAGACGATACAAGGTGCAGTTGCTTGAGCTTTTTTGAACATATCACGGACACGGCTTGCACCGACCCCGACAAACATTTCTACGAAGTCAGAACCTGAGATAGAATAGAATGGAACATCAGCTTCCCCTGCCACTGCTTTCGCAAGTAAGGTTTTACCAGTTCCTGGAGCTCCTGAGAGTAAGATTCCCTTAGGAATACGTGCTCCCATTTTAGCGAATTTTTTAGGATTCTTTAAGTATTCAATAAGTTCAGCCATTTCTTCTTTTTCTTCGTCTGCACCAGCAACATCATCGAAGCGAACACGAATGTTTCCTTCAAGACGAGCTTTTGAGCGACCGAATTCAAAGGCTTTATTGTTGTTGCTGCCGTTCATTCTAGTTAATAAGAAGAAGGCAAAACCTCCAAACAGTAGGAATGGCACGATTTGTAATAGTGCATCCACAAAAGCATTGGATTCATAAGGATTAATAATTGTGACAACAGCCCCTTTGGACTGTAATCTTTCCACAAGATTATTCGTTGCTTGTTCTGTATTCGGAATACGTGATGCGAAAGTAATAGTTTCATTACCTTCTTTGTATGTACCACGAACATCAACAACGACGTTAGCCACTGAAACATTAACTTCAGTGATAACACCTCGGTCAATCAATGCATCAAATTCGTTATAATTTAATCGTTTGATAGTAGGTGTGTTAAGTACTGAAGAAATACTAATGACAGCAAGTAAAACTATAATCCAAGGGATGAGATTAAAAAAGCGATTTCCTTTCATCCTTTATCTCCTTTCAAGTTGAGTGTTATTGGTAAAGTTCATCTTTTAATACGCCAATATATGGCAAATTACGATACTTCTCATTAAAGTCTAATCCATATCCGACTACGAATACATCTTCAATTGTAAATCCAATATAATCTGCATTCATATCCAAGACACGGCGGCTTGGTTTATCAAGAAGCGAGACAATCTTTACTTCACTCGCACCTTTATTTAAAAGTAGTTGAACAACTTGATCAATAGTTCTTCCTGTATCAACAATATCTTCCACAAGTAGAATCGTACTTCCTTTAATCGAGCGGTCTAAATCTTTTAGGATTTTAACGTCTCCAATGGAGCGTGTTCCCTCATATGAAGAAACTGCCATGAAGTCCATTTCTACGTCAAGCGTAATGTGCTTCATAAGTTCTGCCATAAATGGGATTGATCCCTTAAGTACTGCTACAAGTAAAGGGATTTTCCCTTGTTTTGCATAGTCTTCACTGATTTGTTGACCTAGTTCTTTGGATCGTGCAATGATGGATGCTTCATCCACGAGCACACGTTTAATATCTTGGTGAATTTGTTTCATACTTCCTCCGCGTTCGTCTTATTTTATCACAAAATGTGATTGAATGTTAGTCCTATGAACCAAGTCTGCACCCCATCCTTTCACATAAATAATCTCTCTTTGTGCGTTTTCAATGACAGGCCAAGTTTGACGTGCAATACGGGGAATTTTCTTCTCACTAAACCAGTTGAACACTTTCTTTCGGCCAACTTTGATTTGCATCCGATCTTTTGGTTTTGCGAATCTTAAGATTATTGGGAAATCTTCTTCAAAAAAGGCACATGGTAATGTTTTTAATGATTGAGAAAACATGCTCATATCAGCATTTTGCATATCATTTTCACTGTTAATGATTTGATGAAGTGGCTTTAAAGGTGAAAATACTTTGATCATGCCATGATGAACAAGTAAGTACACCGGAGCAAAGAATTGATGATAGTCTTTATGATCTAAATGAAGGCAAAACTGATCTAGAGCATCTTTGGTTGCCTTGATAGCTTTGTGTTCATTAAGAAAGACTCTTAAACAAATATGTTGGTGTTCTTCATTTAAGGTTTTAAACCATTCTACATTAATTCCTTGTTCAGTGATGTGTGGCAAGAATACTTGAATAATTTCGTCAATCCTTTGATTAGCTTCATTGAGTTCTAAAAGGATTTCACTTTTTTGTGCTTCACTCATTGTTAGACAATGTTGTCGTATTACGTTGCGTGTGTATTTTAGTGATGTGTTGGATTCGTCAATTATATATGGCACATCATGTTCTTTATTGTATTCAATTAACTGTGATTTTGACATATTCAAAAAAGGTCTAATAAGCATAAATTCTTTTAACCAAGTCTTTGTTTTAATACCGTAATGAAGTGGTTTGTGATTACGTTTGAGTTGCCATAAGTATGTCTCAATATGATCGTCAAGATGATGAGCTGTTAAGATAACTTCTGCTCCAACAGAAGTTGCCACATCCATAGCTTTTTGGTATCTGAAATCACGAGCCTTCGCTTGGAAATTTCCTTTTAGATCATACGCATCAAAGATGTGACAAGGCAGTTGATATTTCAATGCAAATGATTGAATCATATCAATATCCATTTGTGATGTTTCACGCATATGATAATTCACACTCACTAAAACAATGTCTAGTTTATGACTCATAGCCATGTGTACTAATGCCATTGAGTCTGGTCCTCCAGAGACTAAAATAATACATTTTTTGTTGTTTAATTCGTTCCATATTGTCATGGATATAGAATAACACATCATCCAAATATTGTTTCAAAAACTTTGCGTCGAAGTTGTATGAATCGTTGATCTTGAAGTGATAAATGTCCATATACATCAATAATACGAGAAGTATTAATGAATTTCGCATCATTAAGAAAGCATACTGAATGCTTTGTTAAGCCTTCAATTGCACCCACAATAAATACATGCTCCTTTTCGTAGTGGTGTGTATGTTGATTAGATGTTAAAGGAACCACAAAGGCTTTATAATGCGAAAGTTTAAGTACAATTCCAAAATGCTGATATCCTGCTTCATAGCGATACATAGGCCCATAATCGATATAACATACATCCCCTACTTGTACATTAATCTCAGTCTTAATTTCCTGTCGATGAATTCGATTAATGGAAGACACACACTCCATCTTGATTTGTTGAAGTGTCATTTTTGCTATTTGATCATTGAGTAACTTTGTATAATAATTTAAACCTTCTTCTTTTGTTTTTATGTTGTAGGCTTGTTGAATTAATTCATAATCATTCATATTCCCTCCTCCTACTCTACTATTCTCTTAAAGAACTGATTTTTCCTAAATAAAAACCTCGTGATTGTATCACGAGGCTAGAATTAAAATTCAGTTTTATTTATGAAGTGTCTCAAGCATAATGCCTGTACCTTCCGCAACACATGTTAATGCATTCTCTGCAATATACACAGGCACGTTAAGTTCATTCATAAGTAGTTCATCAATACCACGAAGTAGTGCTCCACCACCGGTTAAGACAACTCCACGAGTTACGATATCCGCTGATAATTCTGGAGGCGTTTGTTCTAGGACGGTACGACATGCACGAACGATATCTTGAAGAGACTCCCGCATTGCAAGTTCAGTTTCTTCAGAATTCATAGTAATGGTATGTGGAAGCCCTGTGACTAAGTCACGTCCACTAACATCCATAGTTTCTTGGGTTGATCCACGCCATGCTGTGCCAATACGTTTTTTAACTTCTTCTGCAGTACGATCACCAATAAGAAGTTTGTATGATTCTTTAATATACTTAATAATATCGCGATCGAGTCTATCTCCCGCAATCTTAAGGGATGTTGAAGTAACGATTTCTCCTAAAGAAAGAATCGCAACATCGGTTGTACCACCACCAATATCAAGTACCATACTACCATTTGGTTTCGAAATATCTAAGCCTGCACCAATAGCTGCAACCTTAGGTTCTTCTTCAATATAGACTTTCTTTGCTCCAGCACGATAAGCTGCATCACGAATCGCATTACGCTCAACAGAGGTAATGTTAGAAGGACAACAGATTAATATAGTTGGGCGTGAGAAAACACCTTTAAGTTTAAGCTTACGGATAAAGTGTTGGAGCATAATTTCAGTTACTTCGAAATCAGCAATAACACCATCTTTTAAAGGACGAACAGCTAAAATACGACCAGGTGTACGACCTAGCATATCTTTCGCAGATTGTCCTACGGAAATACATTTTTTTGTTTCTGCTTCAAGGGCAACCACGGATGGTTCATCAAGAACAACACCTTGTCCCTTGACATATATTAAGATATTAGCGGTACCTAAATCGATACCCACGGATTTGGAAAATAGCATGTCAGTAACCTCGCTTGTATTCCCTATTATACCACAACCACAGAATGAAAAAACATGAGCGAACTCATGTTTTTAAGGTATTCAATTTGAACTACTAATGTCCATTTTGACTGGACGTTACTATTTCAAATAACACCCTAGTTGTCAGCTGGTGGTTCTAATCAAACTGCTCTATAACTACTTCTTCACCATTATCAGGATTATAGAAATAATAATCAATTTTTGAAACAGTATGATCCTTAGCATCATTTGATTGATATTTAAAAATTAATGGTTTACCATCAATGATTGGCCATTCAGGATTTTGCATCCACATAGGCGGCTTATCTGTATAAGCAAACATTTCTTTAATATTTGCTTTACACCATTCTTCTTTTTCTTTTTTGGTTAATTCTTTTGGTGCAGAATTTACTATTTTAGTTAATAATTCTTCGTCTATCTCTAACCAGTTTGGCTGAATACTGGAAATAAACTTAAGATACTTTTCATCATCATTGCATGGATTAGTCGATATTTTATTATTCTTAAAATATCTTTTTACAGTCCAGAAAATTTCCACTCTATCACGCAGTTTATTAATATCTACTCTTTCAAGAAGATATTCAGGATCATAATAAGTAGGAAACTTCCGATTTTTTTTACTATCTAAAATTAGTAAACTTCTTATTTCTTCATTATTCTTAAATACATCCCAAAAATCATATACAGACATTTTCCCCTCAACAAAATCTTTCATGTAATAGATTAATTGTTGTTTCTTTTGTTTTTTTAACCTTATTTGCTTAAATAAGCACATGTTCATCCTCCAGGATATCATCTTACATAATCCTTATAGTTTAGAAATAGTTAATATGATTATAAAATCCACCCTTTCATTCCATGTTCCGTTTTCAGAGTAATGGACACTGAGTGGATAAACAATGGCGACGTAGCTGATTTGATTGGTCAAGAAGTGCTTAACATTGTCTTCTCGTTTGTTTTCAATTTCTTAAATGAGGGTGTTCTCAATCGTATCGACGGTTTGTGCACCTTCAAATGCAATATCGGATGGCTGAGTTTCTGTGGTTCAGTCCATGGCCTAGATTCTTAGATCGAAAGACGAAAAAAAAACGCAGTAATGATCGTTGCAACAACACATCTAGAATGATGTTTCATACTCTTTCCCCCGTATGGTTAATAACATGACAGCACCTTAAATAGAGGGGCTGTCAAGGGTTTTCGCTAACGCTTTAATACGTCCCACTTCCCACTTCTACTGAATCTTCTTTTTGACTTATTCACAACACTATTCAATAAAAAAGCCTCAACTCGTGGAGTTAAGGCAACATTAATTGTTTAAGAAATTGAGCGATAAGGTATCCAAGTCCCATACTTAAGCCAATGTATAAGACTTGAGCTTGAAATGTTCTTCCTTGTCGAAGTGCTTTTTCAAAGTGGATTGCAGATAATCCATACATTGCTACAAAGAAGCCAAAGAAATGCAGCAATACATTTACAATGGGTTCAAGTTGAATCATGATGCAACGTCAATTCGGTTTAGTGCACGTTTGAGTGACACTTCCGCTTTCTTAATATCACTATTAGGGTCTTTAATGGCTTTTTCTGCACGATCTTTAGCTCGTTGTGCACGCTCAATATCAATTTCATCACTACGTTCAATAGCATCTGTAAGTATCGTTGCCACGTTGTTTGCAAAGTAAAGAACTCCACCCGCAAGAGCATATCGATGACGACCATCAGATTCTATTGTACTCATCATTGATATTTGTAACATTGCGACAATTGGCATATGATTCGCAAGAATACCAATATCTCCATTGGATGTACGTACATTCAGAATATTAGTTTCAATCGTTTTATTGTCTCCTAGAGGAGTAATCACTTGAACCTTAAACATTAGGCACCTGCTTTCGCTTTAGCTCGTGCTTCCTCAATGGTTCCCACAAACATAAAGGCAAATTCTGGCAAATTATCCGCTTTACCTTCAAGAATTTCTTTGAATGAAGCTACTGTATCTTTTACAGGTACGAATAATCCTTTAATACCATTAAATTGCTCAGCAACATGGAATGGTTGTGACAAGAAGTTACGTACACGACGTGCACGGTTTACAATCAATTTATCTTCATCAGATAATTCATCCATTCCTAGGATAGCAATAATATCTTGTAGTTCTTTATAACGTTGAAGTAATGATTGGACTCCACGAGCTACTTGATAATGTTCTTCACCAAGTACTAATGGATCAAGCATACGTGATGATGAATCAAGTGGATCAACTGCAGGATAAATACCAAGAGCAGCAATTGAGCGATCAAGTACTGTTTTAGCATCTAAGTGAGTAAAGGCAGTTGCTGGAGCAGGGTCAGTTAAGTCATCCGCAGGCACATAAATTGCTTGTACAGATGTAATTGAACCTTCTTTGGTTGAGGTAATACGCTCTTGTAGTTGGCCCATTTCAGTTGCAAGTGTCGGTTGATATCCTACCGCAGATGGCATACGACCAAGAAGAGCAGATACTTCAGAACCAGCTTGAGTAAATCTAAAGATATTATCGATGAATAGAAGAACGTCTTGTTTGTCCACATCACGATAATGTTCTGCCATGGTTAAAGCTGACAGAGCAACACGCATACGTGCTCCTGGAGATTCATTCATTTGTCCATAAACTAGAACTGTTTTATCTAAAACGTTTGAGTCTTTCATTTCGTGATAGAGATCGTTTCCTTCACGAGTTCGCTCGCCTACACCGGCCACAACAGAGAGTCCTCCATGTTGTTTCGCGATGTTATGAATAAGTTCTTGCATGACTACTGTTTTACCAACACCGGCACCACCAAATAAACCAACTTTACCCCCTTTAGCATAAGGGCATAGTAAGTCAATAACTTTAATCCCAGTTTCTAGGATCTCAGCTGTGGTTTGTTGTTGTTTGAATGTTGGAGCTTGACGATGGATTGGACTTCTTTGGATATGATCTGGAATTGGCCCTAAATTATCAATCGTTTCTCCTAAAACATTGAACATACGTCCAAGTATTTCTTTTCCAACAGGAACTGAAATTGGAGCACCAGTATCATTCGCAATCATACCGCGCACAAGACCATCAGTAGATCCCATTGAAATACAACGAACAACGTCATCACCGACATGCTGAGCAACTTCAACGGTGAGCAGTTCCTCACCTTTTTCAATAATAACCGCATGGTTAAGTGCTGGGAGTGAATCCTTTTTAAAACGGATATCGACCACTGGTCCAATGATTTGAATTAATTTTCCTTGATTGTTCATAATGATTCTCCCTTACAGTGCGTCAGCACCAGCCACAATTTCAGAAATCTCTTGAGTAATTGCAGCTTGTCTTGATTGATTAAACTTAAGCGTTAGATTTTCGATAATTTCTTGAGCATTATCAGTAGCATTTTCCATCGCTAAGCGACGAGCGGCTTGCTCAGAAGCTTTGGATGATAGATACATACGATAGATACTGGATGAAATTGTCATTGGAATAAGTTGATTAAGAATATCTGAACCTGATGGTTCGAAAATAGTTTCTGCCATTAAGGATGTCTTTTCCTTTTCTGGAACAGTGAATGGGTATAATCTTACTGATTTAGGTTCAAAGTTAACACTATTTATAAACTCTGTATACACAACATGAATTGAAGTAATCTCATCGAGTTTGATTTGATCATATATATTACTCATCACTTCATTAATGATGGCCATATTTAATCCCTCAGAACTTAATGGGATAACCTTATAACCTCGTGCTGTAGTATATCGAACTCCTTTATAACCAATCGCAATGCATTGATTAATTGAAGGTACTTGTTTGAATATTTTTAGTACGTTACTGTTGTACCCTCCACAAAGTCCTAAATCCGAAGTGATTAAGATAACACAAGGATTTGTGTCTTCTCTTTCATCAAGCCAAAAGACATCTTCCACATATGAGCTCGATGCAATATCAGCCACCATATCGAGTAATGAATCGGCATAGTTTTTGTTTCGCTCTAGAAGTGCTTTTTGTTTTTGGTATTTAGATATCGAAATTAACTCCATCGCTTGTGTAATCTTCTTAGTTGCTAAGACGGAGCGAATTCGACGCTTTATGGCTTGTTTACCAAGTGGCATGCTAATGACCCTTCATTTGATGGAAGAGAGTCACACATTCTTCGCACGCTTGCATCATCGTAGCTTGAAGCTCTTCGGAAATCATTTTCTTAGTTTCAATTTCTTCTAAAACATGAGGATAATCTTCTTTAAAATAACTGTGTAGTTGTGCTTCAAAGTCAACAATATCTTCAACTTCAATGGTTTCTAGAAATTTGTGTTTTGCACTGAAAAGACTTAGTACCAACATATTCAAAGGCATTGGACTATATTGTTTTTGTTTAAGAAGTTGCATGAGTCGAGCACCGTGATCAATGATCTTCTTCGTTGAAGGATCAAGATCTGAACCAAACTGAGCAAACGCAATGAGTTCTTGATATTGAGCAAGTTCTAGTTTTAATGAACCTGATACTTGTTTCATGGCTTTTGTTTGAGCAGCAGATCCTACACGAGATACTGATAAACGGCTATCAACAGCAGGTCTAAATCCTGAGTTAAATAACTCAGTAAGTAGGAATAATTGACCATCTGTAATTGAAATTACGTTTGTTGGAATATATGCAGAGATATCACCGGCTAATGTTTCAATAATAGGTAAGGCTGTAAGTGATCCTCCACCGTATTCTTTATTGAGTTTCGCAGCTCTCTCAAGCAAACGTGAATGTAAGTAGAAAACATCCCCTGGATATGCTTCACGTCCTGGTGGACGACGAAGAAGTAGTGACATAGTACGATAAGCAACCGCATGTTTTGATAAATCATCATAGATAATTAAAACATCTTTACCTTGTTCCATCCATTCTTCACCAATAGCACACCCTGTATAAGGAGCTAGATATTGAAGTGGAGCCATTTCAGAAGCTGTTGAAGATACAACTGTTGTGTAGCTCATTGCTCCATGATTACGCAGTTTTTCAACAATTTGTGCAACTGTTGATGCTTTTTGTCCAATGGCAACATAAATACAAATAACATTTTGGTCTTTTTGATTAATAATGGTGTCAATCGCAATCGCTGTTTTACCAGTTTGGCGATCTCCAATAATAAGTTCACGTTGTCCACGTCCAATTGGAATCATGGAGTCGATAATTTTTAATCCAGTTTGTAATGGTTGATTAACGGATTGACGTGTCATTACCCCAGGGGCAACACGTTCAACTGGTCTAAATGTTGTTGATTCAATAGCAGGCCCACCATCAATAGCATGACCTAACGCATTCACAACACGTCCTAGTAATGCATCTCCGACGTTAACTTCAACGATTCTTCCACTACGTTTAACTTCATCGCCTTCTTTAATTAGAGAGTCTTGTCCAATTAAAACAGCACCAACATGATCTTCTTCAAGGTTAAGTACCATTCCGACAACATCATTAGGGAACATTAAAAGCTCACCAGCCATAGCTTTAGATAAACCATTAATGAGTGCGATACCATCCCCAACTTTGATGACTGTTCCAACATCTTCTAGAACTAAACGAGAATCATAGTTCTTGATTTGTTCTTTAATTAAGGCACTTATTTCTTCTGGTCTAAGTTCCATGTGTCATCCTTCTTTCTGAATTTAAATATGAACGCAACTCATCAAGTTGCCCTCGTAAACTGCCATCTAGGATAGCATCTTCCATTTCAATCTTATATCCACCAATGAGTGTTGTATCAATAATATTCGTGAGAATGACTTTTGAATTCCATGTTGTGGATAATGCTGTGCTTAATGAATCGATTTGCTCTTCGCTCATTGCGCGAGTTGATTTAACAATGCCACGCTTAATATTTAATGCATGATCGAGTTGAAGTGTCACTTCTTCACAGATGAGCAATAACTGTGATGTTCGTTTTTTATCAATAGTAACGAATAAGAAACGAGTTATATAAGGATGAAATGTTGATAATGTTTTTTCAATGAGCACTTTCTTTTCAGTTTGACTTATTTGAGGCGCACCTAAAAATTCATCAAGTGCTGATGATTTAATAATAGAATGGAGTTGTTGAATTTGGTCATGAAAAATCTCAACGAGATTAGTTTCATGGGCTAACTCAACAATTGCAGATGCATATTTTTTCGCAATAGCACTCACGATTTTAAAACATCCTTAACATAAGCTTCAAGTAGCGCTTCATCAGCTTTAGCATCCACGACATTTCTTAGTAATTTTTCACTAGCAAGGATCGCCACATCGACGATTTCTTTTTGAACATCACTCATCATTGAAGCTCTTTCCGCAATAATCTGTTGACGTGCTGATTCAAGTTTAAATGACGCTTGTTGTTTTGCATCACTTATAACTTCTTCTTTAACACGTTTACCTTCATTACTTCCACGCTCAATAATTCGTGTTGCTTCTTGTGCAGCACGTTGTAGTTCTACTTTTGATTGTTCTAGCGTTGTTTGGGCTTCTTCATTAGCTTGTTTCGCATCGAGTAATTGTTGTTGCATAAACTCACTGCGCTTTTGTAAGTATTCACTTACCGTATTCCATAAGTATTTACGGAATAGGTAAAACAATACTCCAGTCGCTGCGAGTTGCACCAACATCGTTCTCAAGTCAGGAAACAATTTGCCCATGATATCAATATTGATCATGTGCATCCTCCTTCATGAGTGTGTCTTATTGGTATACGAACAATAATAAGAATGAAATTAGCAATCCATAAATTGCTGCGGTTTCCGCAATCGCAGCACCAAGAATTAACATAGAACGAATTTTTGATTCAGCTTCTGGGTTACGACCTACTGCTTCAACAGCTTTTCCTGCTGCATATCCTTGTCCAGCACCTGTCATAGTACCAGTTAATACTGCAATTCCTGCGCCAATAGCGATTAATCCACGTGCGATATCCATATTCAATTTTCTCCTTTTAGGTTGTTTCTGTTTCTGATGGTAATTCATTAGCTACAAAGACCGTAGTTAATGAGATGAAGACATACATTTGAATAAATCCTACAAATAAGTCAAAGTAAGCATGTAAGAATGGGGCGACAAGTGGACCAATAAAATCAAATTGTCCAATAACTGGGATAAACCCCGATATATAACCTGTAAATGTGTAAAACAACATCATGATAATTGTTCCACCTGTAATGTTTCCAAATAAACGAAGAGACATTGAGACAAGTGGAGCAACTGCTCCAAAGAAATTCATAATGAAGAATACAGGATATGGCTCAAATAAGCGGGTAAAATACTTCACAAATCCATTCGTCTTAAATACAGCTCGTTGTATCAACACAAACGATATTAATGCGAGTGTTAAGGTAACACTATAATTCGCGGTTGGTTGAGCTAATCCAAATAAGCCTGAAATATTACTGAATAGTAGGAATAATGCTAGTGCTCCAATATAAGGAGCGTAACCCGAAGCATTGTTTTTTCCCATATTGTCTCTTGTGATGGTACTAAACGTTTGTACAATCAGTACTCCAAGTAAGACAAATCCAGTTGGTTTTGCCATAACATCAGCTTTTTTAATTGCATGATTAACTGCAAAAACCAAAGCAATAATGAGTCCAGTGATAATCCAAATTGAAATCACTTCAACTTGTAGAGGAGTCGTCACTGCCCATTCGAGAAATTCATTCAACGGTTCTCTCCTTTCTTTAATGCTAATTCTTTCACATATAACCATAATTTTAGCACAAACAGGCCAAATATTACACCATAGATGCTGATATAATCAGGCAATAGAAATGCAGATGCAATTGCTGCTGCTAAAATCATGAAGCGAAATATGTATCCTATAGTAAATATGAATACTGAGAATTTTTCTTCGAATAGTATTTTATCGACATATCTCGCAAATAGCAACTGGTGAACCAAAGAAGCTGTAAGACCAACAATAAAACCTATTCCAATATTCAACTTGATAATACTTACTATAATTGCAATTCCATATATAATCTTAAGTTCATTTGATTGTACAAACGGGTTAGTTGTCATGTTTTGCTCCAATCAAACAAGATCTTAAATACATTAACTAATCCTAATACTACTCCTAAGATAAGCATCCATGGTTTTGTGTTAAGCCAGTTATCAAGCCAAAGACCAAGAAGCACACACGCTAATAACGTGAACGCAATTTGAAATCCTAGCCCAACTGCTTTCATTAACCATGAAGCATTACTTGGTTCCAAATATTCTATCCCCTGCATCTCCTAACCCAGGAACAATGTAGCCAATCTCATTAAGTTTTTCATCAAGTGCTGCTAAGACAATATGAACATCCGGATGATCTTTCTCAATACGTGCTACCCCTTCAGGAACACCGACTAAACATACTAGTTTAATGGTTTTTGCACCTTTTTCTTTAAGGATTGATATTGCAGCAGAAGCACTACCTCCTGTTGCTAACATAGGATCTAAAACCATGACCACTGAATCAGGAAGATTAGGTGGAAATTTAGCATAGTATTGTTGAGGTTCTAATGTTTCCTCATTACGATACATCCCTACATGTCCTACTTTTGCTGTAGGGATCAAATTTAGAATTCCATTCACCATACCTAGACCCGCACGTAAGATTGGAATTAACACGACTGATTTCGCTAGTTCATAACTTTCAGTAATTTGCATTGGTGTCTCAATACGAATCTTTGCGAGAGGTAAGTCTCGAGAAATTTCATAAGCCATAAGTCCTGCAACCTCATCGAGGTTTTGTCTGAAATCTTTGGTTCCAGTATTAATTGAGCGCATGACTGCGAGTTTGTGAGTAATTAGTGGGTGATCAAGTACGGTTAGCATAGTCTTTCTCCTTTTGTGTTATAAAATTGTTTATGCTTTGTTTAAGTACACTAAGATCTGCATCAAGTGGTGATCTAAGGATTTCTACAATCCATCGTGCAACCTGAATGAAATCCTCTTGTGTATATCCTTTAGTCGTCATTGCAGGGGTTCCTATACGAATTCCTGAAGTGACGAGTGGTGGTAATGTATCAAATGGAACACTGTTTTTATTTGTTGTGAATCCCATTTCTTCTAAACGATTTTGAGCTTGTTTCCCATTAATATCAAAGCTTTGTTTAACATCGAAGAGAACGAGATGATTATCTGTTCCATCGGTGATGACTTTAACACCTTCATCCATGAGTGTTTTCGCAAACACATGTGCATTTTTAATGACTTGTTTTTGATACTCAATAAAAGAAGGTTGGAGAGCTTCATGAAATGCCACTGCTTTTGCGGCGATGACATGCATGAGTGGTCCCCCTTGAACTCCTGGAAACACTTCACGATCTAATATTGCTGCCCATTTTTGTTTACATAGTATAATTCCACCTCGTGGTCCACGAAGTGTTTTATGTGTCGTGGATGTCACAAAGTCAGCGTAAGGAACTGGGTCTGGATGAAGCTTTGCGGCAATAAGTCCTGCAATATGAGCCATATCCACCATAAGATAGGCACCCACCTCATCACAGATTTCTCTGAATGCTTTGAAATCTAATGAGCGTGAGTAAGCACTTGCGCCAGCCACAATCATCTTCGGTTTATGAAGCTGAGCTAATCTTCGTACTTCTTCATAATCAACTCGATGAGATACAGGGTCTACTCCATAAGAAACAAAGTTATAAAGTTGTCCACTAAAGCTTAATGGATGACCATGTGTTAAATGACCACCAGCTTTTAAGTCCATCCCAAGAATCGTTTCTCCAGGTTTAATGACACTCATGTATACTGCCATATTAGCACTTGAACCACTATGAGGTTGAACATTCGCGTGTTCAGCACCAAAGAGTTCACATAGACGATGTCGTGCAAGATCTTCTACCTCATCGACAACTTCACAGCCTCCATAATAACGTTTAGCAGGATATCCCTCTGCATACTTGTTAGTTAAGATTGAGCCTGCTGCCTCAAGAACATCTTGAGATACAAAGTTTTCAGAGGCGATTAGTTCTATTGTGTTTGACTGTCTTTGATGTTCTTTTTCTATGAGCGAGGCGATTAATGTGTCTTTCATGTTAATCCTCCAAAGAAGTGATTTTATTGACACGTTGTTGATGGCGTGCTTCATGTGAGAATGAGGTTTTTAACCATATATCAGCACATTCCAACACAAGTGGAATATCCATAATTCGTCCACCCATCGCAATCATGTTGGCATCATTATGTTCTTTTGTGACTTGAGCCATCCATGCATTATGAATGAGTCCACAACGGATGCCTTTAACTTTGTTCGCAACAATACTTGCTCCAATGCCTGTTCCACAGAATACAATTCCTGCATCAACTTCTTGATTAGAAACTGCAAGTGCACATGGGTACACTGTATCTGGATAGTCAACACTAGAAGCGTCAAAACATCCATAGTCGATAATATCATATCCTTGTGCTAACAAGTGTGTTTTTAGAGCTTCTTTATGCTCAAAAGCACCATGATCAGTAGCTAAACCAATTTTTAAATGTTTCATTGTTGTTTCTCCCATGATTTATTTTACCACAGCATCGCGGTGTTGAGGCCAAAAGAAAAAGAAACCTTACGGTTTCTTGGCCACAAAAAACAGCATGCGTTCCTTGCCATTTAAATCTATTTCACATTCTACTTGTACTTGAGGAAAACGATTCAATATTTCCTGGGTAATAAGTTGTCTTTGTTGGTATCCCATTTCAAAGGCCACAAGGGTTGTGCTCGCAATCACTTGATCAAGTTGATCTAGAAAACGTCGATAAAGCATTAAACCATCTTCTCCCCCAAACAATGCTAAATGAGGTTCATAATCTTTAACACTACGATCCAGTGTTTCAGAAAGTTCAATATAAGGAGGATTACATACAATCACATCCCATGTTTCTCCCACAAGGGGTAATAGCATATCCCCTTGTCTAAACGTGACATCGATTTCTAGAGATTTTGCATTATCCTTTGCGACTTGTAGTGCAGGTTCACTTAAATCAGTACAGACTACCTCAAGTGTTGGCAGTTCTGCTTTAAGCGTGCACCCAATGATTCCACTTCCACATGCTACATCCGCAACTTTTATTTTCGGATTAACTCCAAACAAAGTTTCAATTCGATCTAACACATGCGCAACAAGTTCTTCGGTTTCAGGTCTTGGAATAAGAACATCACCATTAACCTTAAATTGACGTCCATAAAACCATTCATATCCTAAGACATGAGCGAGTGGTGTATCTTGAAGTAATGCTTCAATACCTAAGTTAAACACTTCTTGAATACTGCTTGGCATCTCATCATCCATGTGCAAATACAAGTCAATATTTTGAGAAGAACATAACTCTACAAGATAACGCTTAAAAGCAAGTGAATCAAAATCATCCCTTGCCTTTGAGTATGCAATTTTTAAGACCTGATTATAGGTCGCCATCAAGTGGTTGTTCCAACTTTGTCTTCTGCTCATATGTGAGGAGTGCATCAAAAACATCATCAAGCTTTCCTTCCATAATACGATCAAGTTGTACTATGGTTAAGCCAATGCGATGATCTGAAAGACGGTTTTGAGGATAGTTATATGTTCTGATTTTTTCTGAACGACTTCCACGACCAATCTTAGATTGACGCTCTTTACCTTTTGCTTCTTCAATCTTTTCCATATAGTCTTCATAAACGCGAGCACGAATAATCTTAACTGCACGCTCACGATTATCATGTTGAGAACGTCCTTCTTGCATGTTTACGCTTATTCCTGTAGGAACGTGGACAACACGAACAGCTGAGTCTGTCTTGTTAACACTTTGTCCACCAGCACCTGATGCACGATGTGTTTCAAAAGTTAAATCACTTTCATTAAGTTCAAAGTCTTCTTGTTCAACTTCAGCCATAGCTAATACAGTCGCAGTAGAAGTGTGAATACGTCCTTGGGTTTCTGTTTTTGGAACACGTTGTACACGATGTGCTCCAGATTCAAATTTTAAGTAGCGATAGACATCATTTCCTTTTATCGCAAATGAAATGAGTGTGTACCCACCTGATTGAGCCTCAGCTGCTTCAAGAACTTCTACTTTCCATCCTTTAGATTCAGCGTAACGTGCATACATACGATATAAATCGCCCGCAAAAATATTCCCTTCATCTCCACCTGCAGCCCCGCGAATCTCCATGATGACATTCTTATCATCATCTGGATCTTTAGGAAGCAGTAGAACCTGTAGTTCTTCTTCAAGCTTTTCGAGTTGTGGTTCAAGTTCCGCAATCTCAAGTTCTGCCATTTCTCTTAACTCCCGATCACTTTCATTCAGCCATGTTTTAGCTTGCATGTAGTGTTCATTGATTGCTTGATACTTTGAAAACAACGTTACAACATCTTGTAATGTTGATTGTTCTTTCGCATACTTCGCTAATTTTTTGGGTTCTGATAACGTTGCTGGATCTTGAAGTAGTTTATCCAATGTGTGATATCGATCAACCACTTGTTGACAACGTGTAATTAGTACATTCATCGTTTTTCTCCTATCGTGTTAAATTCATTAACCAACGTCCTTTTGATACTCGAATTAATCCTATCACTACTCTCACTATTTGTTCAACTTGGACAAGTAGTAATACTACTGCTAGAGATTCTATTTTTACTACCATGACAAGAAATGCAGTAAGTGGTAATCCAATTCCCCAAACAAGTCCTGCATCAAGCCATGTAAGGAATTTGGCATCTCCCCCAGCTCGAAGTGCTGAGAAGATAAGAACATTGAATACTCTTAAGGCAAGTCTTAGTGATAATATTCTTAAAATTGTTGTGGCGAGTGCTGGGTTTGATACCCCACTTCCATATAGATTCACTAACCATGGTGCAAGCACAAGCACTGCAATACTTAATACTACTGCTAAGAATACACCTACTCCATAGAAGTAATGCATGGTTTGCTCTGCTTCTTCAAGTTTTCCTTCTCCAAGAATTGCTCCTAGAATGGCAGATGATGCAGCATTAACACCCATAATCGCAAAGAAGAAGAACATGGACAATTGGTTCGCAACATAATAGCTTTCTAAGCTTTCGGGTCCATACATACCATAGAAGCGAATAAATAAGGTCATACCTACCCCAAAGAATAACTCATTAAACATGAGGGGTACTGCTCTTGAAGAAATTTTCTTTACAAGAGGTGATTCTACTATCATATCTTTTAGTTTAAAACTAAAGAATGGTTGTTTCGTTACGACTGCATACACTACATGAATGATTGCACTAAGTGAATGTGCAATTAAAGTTGCGATAGCTGCTCCTTGGATACCAAGTGCAGGAAAGCCAAACAAACCAAAGATTAATAATGCATTAAGTGTTACGTTAGTAATCATCGCAAAGATACCAATACCAAGAGAAATCATGGTTCTTTGTATTGAGCGATAAGCAAAACTAAACATCATGGTAATCACAAATGGAATGTATGACCACTTGACAATATTAAGATAAATCAGTGAGCGTTCAATAACTTCTGCATCATCAATGAAGAAACGCATGAGTGTTTCTGGGAAGAAGGATGCTAACGTCAACATTCCCAATGCAATCATTAAGGTGAAACTCACCCCAACAATGAACGATTTACGCTGATTAGTCTGATCTTTTGCACCAAAGTACTGGGCAATAAAGATACTTGCTCCAGATGCTGCTCCAAAGGATATCGTCATCATTAAGTTTTCAATTTGGGTGGCATTTCCTACCGCACTAACACCATTGATACTTGAAACCATGATTGAATCAACAATTCCCATGATTGAATTAAGCATCTGTTGAACCATGATAGGTAAACCTACCATAGCCATACGCTTATAAAACCTTGCTGGCGCAAGGTATTTTTTTAAGGTGAGGTTACTCATTAAAGTGTAGGTTTGTCTTTCACAATATGACAGTGACGACAACGTGCTTCATAACTTTCTGAAGCCCCTACAAGAATTATAGGATCATGATACGATGCTTCAACTCCATTAACGAGTCGTTGTGTTCGAGTTGCTGGTGCACCACATGTTGTGCATACAGCTGTTAGTTTTGTGACAAACTCTGCACATGTAATTAGAACAGGCATAACATTAAAAGGTTCACCTCTAAAGTCCATGTCTAGTCCCGCAACCATAACACGTTTACCAGACCCTGCAAGTTGATCACATACTGCAACAATTTCACTATCAAAGAATTGTACTTCATCAATTGCCACGACATCAACACTATCATCGACATAATCAAGAATGTCACGTGCTTTAGAGACCACTAAAGAATCTACACTACTACCACCATGAGAGACAACTTTTGTATTTGAATAGCGATTATCAATCGCTGGTTTAAATACCACAATATTCTTTTTTGCGAATCTTAATACATTAATACGACGAATGAGTTCTTCAGTTTTACCTGCAAACATACATCCGGAAATGACTTCTAACCAACCTGCTTTATATTGATGATACATCATATATTTACCTCATAAACTTCACTTTTATTATACACAAAAAATAAGGGTTATTACCCTTATTTGATGCCGTATTTTCTGTTGAATTGTTCTACACGTCCAGCTGCTTGAGCGAAACGTTGTTTACCAGTGTAAAATGGATGACAGTTTGAACAAGTATCGATACGAATTTGCTTCGCTGTTGATACTGTTTCAAATTCCGTTGCGCATGCTTGGCAATGAACAGTCACTTTATTAAGTACTGGGTGAATTCCCTTTTTCATATGTTCTCCTTCCGCCTTGATAATTTATTGATTATCAAAGTAAGTTTTGCTTGATTATAATATCATCTTTTATTCATTGATACAAGTATCAAATGCTAGTTTAAAACATCTTAATCGATGTATTCTCTAGTAATTTTTGCCCCAAGAGCAATAAGCTTAGTATCTAACTCGTCATAACCACGATCTATGTGGTATACATCATGAATTGTGGTGACTCCTTGAGCCATTAATCCTGCCACAACAAGTGCAGCACCACATCGTAAATCAGTAGCAGTCACATGATCTCCAAAGAGATTAGTTTTACCTTTAATGGTAGCGGTGGCTGTTGATAAACTAATATTTGCGCCTAAACGTTGTAGTTCAAGACAATGTTTAAATCGTTCTGTATAGATGGTTTCATTCACAATTGATTCACCGACTGCTTGAGTAAGGAGTGTTGTGAGTGGTTGTTGGAGGTCAGTCGCAAACCCAGGATATGGTAGTGTCTTCACATCAACTGGTTTTAATTCTTTAGCTTTATTTATAATTAAATGATCTCGCTCAACTTGAATACCTACTCCCATATCTTTGAGTTTTGAAATTAAACTCTCAACGTGTTGAGGAATGATATTTTCTATGGTTACTTCATCTGCTGCTGCTGCCGCAATAATCATATACGTTCCAGCTTCAATGCGATCTGGAATGATTTCATGAAAGGTTCCACCTAAACGCTCAACGCCTTCAATGGTAATAACATTTGTCCCTGCACCTTTAATATTCGCACCCATGCGGTTAAGCATGTTGGCAACGTCAATGATTTCAGGTTCTTTCGCAGCATTTTCAATCGTTGTTCTTCCTTGAGCTAATGTAGATGCCAACATAATATTAATGGTTGCACCAACTGATGAGATATCTAGGAAGATTTTACTTCCAACTAGTTTTTCTGCTTTGATATGGTAATACCCTTGGGTATATTCAACCGTCGCTCCTAAAGCTTCAAATCCTTTTAGATGTAAATCAATAGGACGTGGTCCTAAATAACATCCACCAGGCATCTTCATCTTTACTTCTTTAAAGCGTCCTAAAAGAGCTCCCATGAAGTAATAAGAAGCACGCAGTTTATTAACCGCAGGGTGGTCAAGTGATATGTTATGTAGATTTGTTGGGTCTATAATTAAATGTCCTGAAGTTGGAGTAGACACTTCCACATTTAAAAACTCTAAAAGTTGATTTAATGATTCAACATCTGAAATATTTGGAACGCCAATGATAGACACAATCCCTGTTGATGATAGTATTGATGCTGGGATAAGTGCTACTGTTGCGTTTTTAGATCCACTAATTCTAACCACTCCATTGAGTGGGTGTTGTCCTTCGATTTTTAGTACTTGGTTCATAATTGTGCCTCAATTCTTAATCATTATACACTAAAAGCAATGATTCTTCATAGAGAGAGAAAGACTGAGTATAATAAAAAAGATGATGGAATCCATCATCTTTGGTTTATATTATTCTGATTGTCCTGCACTTCCAAATTCAATCATTTTCTCTTTGATTGTAGCGCTAATAGCATCAAATCCAGGTTTTAGAAGCTTACGAGGATCAAATCCTTTTCCTTCTAAATCTTTTCCTGCTTCGATGTATTTACGTGTAGCTGCTGCGAAGTCTACTTGTAATTCAGTATTAACGTTAATTTTTGAAACACCAAGTGAAATTGACTTTTTAATCATGTGTGTTGGAATTCCGCTACCCCCATGAAGTACTAAAGGCATTTGTCCTGTTAAGGATTGGATTTCTTGAAGTACATCAAAGTCTAAACCTTTCCAGTTGTCTGGATATTTACCATGAATGTTTCCAATACCTGCCGCAAGTAAATCAACCCCTAAGTCAGCAATCATCTTGCATTCTTTAGGATCTGCGACTTCTCCACTACCGATAACACCATCTTCTTCGCCACCAATAGCACCAACTTCTGCTTCAACACTAATGCCTTTTGCGTGTGCTAACGCAACGATTTGTTTTGTTTTCTCAACGTTTTCTTCAATTGCATAATGTGACCCATCAAACATAACGGAAGTAAATCCAGCTGCGATGGCTTTTTGTGCACCTTCGAATGTTCCATGGTCTAAATGAATTGCAACATCAACAGTAATGTTGTTGTCTTCAATCATTCCTTTAACCATACCGACGATTGCACGATATCCGCCCATGTACTTCCCTGCACCTTCGGATACTCCTAAGATAACTGGTGATTTTAATTCTTGCGCGGTGAATAAGACGGCTTTAGTCCATTCTAAGTTATTGATGTTGAACTGCCCGACTGCATAACCATGCTTTCTTGCACGTTGCAACATTTCTTTTGCTGATACTAGTCCCATGTGTTCCTCCTCATAGTGTCGCCTCTATTTTACACCTTTTAGATGATTAATTAAAGAAGCATTAATAAATCCATAAAATAGTGGGTGTGATCGATTAGGTCTTGACTTAAATTCTGGATGGAATTGACATCCTACGAACCAAGGATGATCTTTAAGCTCAATGATTTCAACAAGTTCTTTATCTGGTGACATTCCTGAGAATACTACACCATGTTTAGATAAGATATCTTTGTAGCTGTTGTTGAATTCATAACGATGACGATGTCTTTCCACAATATTCTTCTTTTTATAGACACCGTATGCTTTTGATGTTTCATCAAGTTCACATGGCCAGTTTCCTAAACGTAGTGTTCCACCCATGTGTTGTCTTCCAGAGTAATCTTCCATTAAGTGAATAATTGGATGTGGAGTTTTTTCATTCCATTCAATTGAATCAGCACCTTCTAAACCACATACATGACGCGCAATTTCAATACTCGCAATTTGCATACCAAGACATATTCCAAAGTATGGGATGTTATGTGTTCTTGCATAATGTGCTGCCGCAATCTTTCCTTCAATACCACGGCCACCAAAACCACCAGCCACAAGGATTCCGTCCACATGGGAAAGTGATTCTACGATCGTTTCGATTTCAAGTTTTTCTGAGTTAACCCATTCAATTTCAATATGAGCATCAAGTTCATAGCCTGCATGTTTGAGTGATTCTGCCACTGATAAGTATGCATCATGAAGTTGAACATACTTTCCAACTAAGGCAATACGTAGGCGATGGTTCAAACTATTAGCACGATCAATCATGTTCTTCCATTCACACATATCTGCTTCTGGAGCATCAATTTTAAGTTTATGAAGAACATAATCATCAAATCCTTGATTCTTAAATGTTAAAGGAATCTCATAAATGTTATTCGTATTTAAAGATTCTATGATGGCATGTTCACGAACATCACAAAATAGTGCTATCTTACGTTTTACATCAGCAGATAATGGCTCTTCAGAGCGCGTTACAATGATATTTGGTTTTATCCCTAAAGACATTAATTCTTTATAGGAGTGTTGTGTTGGTTTTGTTTTAAGTTCATTTCCACCTGGTACTAATGGAACAAGTGTAGTATGAATAAACAACACATCTTCTTTTTCATGTTCTGCATGAACTTGTCGTGCAGCTTCAAGAAAAGGTAAAGATTCTATATCCCCTACAGTACCACCAATTTCAGTAATAACAACATCCGCATTAGATTCATTGGCTGCACCATAGACTTTTGCCTTAATTTCATCGGTAATATGAGGAATAACTTGAACTGTTGCTCCTAAATAGTCTCCACGACGCTCTCTAGCTATTACTGATGAATAAATTCGTCCTGTCGTGATCGAAGCACTTTGTGTAAGTTCTTCGTCAATGAAGCGCTCATAGTGTCCTAAGTCAAGATCTGTTTCTGCACCATCTCTTGTTACGAAAACCTCTCCATGTTGGTATGGAGACATCGTTCCTGGATCCACATTGATATAGGGATCGAACTTCTGCATAAATACTTTTAACCCACGGTTCTTGAGCAGACGCCCAAGTGATGTTGCGATAATGCCTTTACCAATACCAGACACTACGCCACCAGTTACAAAGATATATTTAGCCATAAAATCCCTCAATTTCTCTTTTAAAAACAAAAAAGCCGCCCTATCAGTTAGGGGCGTGCCCTTATTAACTTTACCAAAGAAAGCCTTTCACTTCAAGAGAGAATTATCTTTCACATAAAGAAAAATCCACATAAAGTGGATTAATGTCAGTTATCATACAAACTATACCAACCTAATCAAACGATAATCTCAAAACAATAGGATCAGGAAGGTAGTCTTCTAAGTTGTATCCTTTGCTTTTGACATATTCTTTATAAACTGCGAATCGAAATATATCTGTTTTTAGTTTAAACTCATGTTTGTAGCGATTAATAACCTCTTTTGAAACGCCCTGAGTGTAAGCGTAATCTTCATCTAAATACCAACTATAACCACATTGCACAATTTGGTAATGATTATTCAGTTCACATTCAACTAATTCTTTAATTAGGTTTGTAAACCCTGTTTTTATTGGTATTTCATCGTTTTTTATTGCCTCCATGTACGATGACAATAATAATAGATGTTCTTTATGTTCTTCATAAGAAAGATCTAAAGTATAGCCATACATTGGTGTTAAAAGCCAGTCTTGTCCTTTATTAAAATTACTAGATTTTTTTAGCTGGTCTTTTGCTTCTTGTTTTGTCATAGGAACGATTAAATGATAGTAAATTCCACTTTCCTCTTTAAGCTGTGCTAAGTCTACTTCTTTCCCATCAATGAGGCGAGTCCCTTCTGCGGGGATTCCAAGATTGAGTCAAGCATATCCTTCATTGAGAGGAACGCCTAAAACTAGTCCTGGAAAGAATTGTTCAACATGGCGTGGAAAACTTAATGCAAGTTGATACGTAGAAACGAGTAAGCCCACAACATTCAACAACACCCATAAAATTTTTCTTCTTTTCTTCTTATAGTCTTTAAGATTCTCTTCAATAGTGTCAAACTCTTCATACTCTTCGATTTTCTTCATGTTTCCCCACAATCGATTCTTTTAGTTTACTGACATAATTATACTTTAGTTTTTAAAGAGAATAAACAAATATCTTACAAATATTATTTATATTACATTTCATATATTAGTGGTATAAAAGTACAAAGAAAAAATCCACCAGAGGCGGATTATTCTTGATCATCATCCGATGATTTTTCTTCATCTTCAGAGAATTCATCATCAAAGTCTAGTAAGTCTGTGTCTTCATCAAGTTCACTATCATCAATCACAAGTTTAGATGTGTCGACATGAACTTCGGAAAATTTATAATTCTTTCTTAAGTCCCATTTATTATCCGGTAAGGCAATAAAACGGGCATCAAGCATAAGTGCAGAGTAAAATGTTGCAATCTTGCGTTCTGCAACTTGTTGATTAAATCCTAGTTTTATACATACTTCAGACCAAATCGCTGAAAAAGGAACTTCCTTTTTTGTTTTGATGAATTCATAGGCAATATCGGTCATTGATTTATTACTCATAGTGTCTCCTTACATTTTTTCCGGGGCACTAACCCCCACCAAATTCAAAGCATTACGCAAAGTAACAGCAACTGCTTTAGTTAGTGCTAAACGATTAGCACTTAATTCCATATTCTGGGCATCCAATACATGGCATTCTCCATAGAAACTATGAAATAGTGCCGCAACCTTAGACAAATAGTTAACTATTTTGTGAGGTTGCATACTTACTGCCGCATCCACAACGACACCACCAAATTCATTAAGATACTTGATGAGTTCAATTTCTTTAGGGTGATCAAGTAAACTTATTTCATTGAGTTGTGGATAGGTGTGTCCTGATCTTAAGATTGAACACACTCGTGCATGGGCATATTGTGCATAGTATACAGGATTTTCATTGGATTGTTTAGTAGCCATATCCAGATCTAATTCCATTTGTGTATCCGCAGCACGTGATGTGAAGAAATAGCGAATAGCATCTGAGCCTGCTTCATCAATCAAATCAAGAAGAGATATACTTTTTCCTGAGCGTTTTGATAACTTGAATTCTTCTCCATCTTTCATCATGCGAGCCATTTGAATGATCTCCACATGTAGATCCATGTCAATACCAAGAAGAATCATTGAAGCTTTAAGCCGTGCTATGTATCCATGATGATCTGCTCCAAGAAAGTTTACACATTTCTTGAATCCACGATCATACTTATCTTTATGATAAGCAATGTCTGGTAGTAAGTAGGTGTATGATCCATCACTCTTAACCAGGACACGATCTTTATCATCTCCATGGTCGGTAGTCTTTAACCAAACTGCTCCTTCACTTTCATACACTGAACCTAAATCTTTCAGTCTTTGAAGTGTTTCTTCTACCTTATGAGCATCATAGATTCCTTGTTCAGAACTAAAGACATCAAATTCTACATTAAATGTCTTCAAATCTCGCTTAATCTTATCAAGTTCTTTGACTAGTCCTTCTTTTTTGAAGAACTCAGTTGGTTTATTTATTATTTCTTTTCCATGGATAGAGATTAGTTCATTCGCAATATCAATAAGATCTTGTCCATGATAACCATCCTGTGGAATACTTGCTTCTAAGCCACATGCTTGCAGCACACGCGCTTGAAGTGATAGAGCCATGTTATTGATTTGGTTACCTGCATCATTAACATAGTATTCTCTCGTCACATCATATCCAGCAAAGCTTAGAATACGTGCAACACTATCACCAATGGCAGCTCCTCGAGCATGTCCTGGGTGTAAATCACCTGTAGGGTTAGCTGAGACATATTCTAAGTTTATTTTCTCATTTTGTCCAAAATTACTTGAACCAAAGGCTGTATCTTCTTTTAAGATTGTTGAGATAACTTGGTATAAAACTTCTCGTTTAAGAACGATATTGATAAACCCAGGTCCAGCAACATGCATTGATTCTATGAGTGTTTGCTCTGTGGGAATATGTTGAATTAATGCTTGTGCAACATCGATAGGTTTCTTTTGCACTTGTTTTGTAAGTCTCATAGCTAAGTTTGTAGCATAGTCTCCTAATGACGCATCCTTAGGAATCTCAATGACTACGTCTTGATGAGTTAAGGTTATATTAAATGCATTGAAGGCGCATTGAATCAACACCTCTTTTAATTGTAGTTCTAATTGATTCATAGTTCCTCCCACGTGAGTGTAATCGTATCTAGTATTTGATCATCTTGAATAAGATGATAGGAAAGTTCAACATCTTCATCACTTATATATAGTTTCTCGAGTTCAAGATTTAGTTTTAATTCACCCATCGATGAAGTCTTGAACAGCAGTCCTTCTTTGTTTTCATTAAGCCATACTGCGGTCATACCATCATCGATTCTCATTAAGGCAACACTTTGCTTTTCTACACAAACGAATGTTCTAACATCATTCTCTGTATAAAAGTAAGTGATAGAATGACCATCAATCTCTTTAATCGCAAACCCAACAAATTCACTCGACACTTCTGAGTGAGCAGACTTCATGGTATGTTTAAGTTTAATTTTCTTTTGTTTCATGGAGTTCTTTATCTTGTAAAATTATAATGACAAACATAATGTTGTCAAGTTATTTAAACAAAGTTACACCACTTTAACACATCTATGATAAAACTCAAGGTATTTTGCCTCTTTTTTAACGTTTTATTTTGTTTTATTCTCGTTTTAGTCACAAAAAAGACAAATCTTTACGACTTGTCGTTTAATTATGTTATTGGTGTATTTTATTAGACAATCGTCGTCATATTTCTTCCGTTATGTTTAGAATGATAGAGTCCTTGATCTGCCTTTTCAATAAGTGATTTAGCATGTGAGAGAGGTCTCATTATCGTTCCTCCTATTGAAATAGTCACTTTAATTTCTTCATTTCCAAGTTCTTTAAATGAAGTCTTAGACACGATGCTTCTTAATCGCTCTGCAATAGAAAACAAGTCTTTCTCTTCATTCACTTCAAATAAACCAACAAACTCCTCACCACCCCAGCGACTAATAACATCATTTGACTTAATATTAGAAACTAATGACTTCGCAACAAGTTTTAATATTTCATCACCAACGGTATGTCCAAAAGTATCATTAACATTTTTAAAATGATCAATATCAAACATAAGCACACCAAAGTTCTTATTGAATATTTTGAATTGTTCGATTTTCTTTTTTAATGAAAATTCAAAGAAACGACGATTAGCAATTTGAGTTAAAGGATCCTTCATGATCTCATCTTTAAGAGTTTCATTTTCACTAATGATATCTCTTTGAAATCGCTCATCGGTAAACACTTCAATCGCACCGACAATGACTTCATTTTCATCATAAAGCGGTAATGATTTAACACTTACAGGAACACGATATCCTTCTTTATGACGCAAGAAAACATGAGCTTGATTCATCTTTCCTGTTTCGATTGTGTGATGAAGTGGACAGCCATGAAAACATAGCATTTTCCCAGTTTCATCAACATGTTGTAGAAGATTGTTATGACAGTACTTATTAACAACTTCTTCTGAAGTATAACCTGTAATTCGCTCACTTCCTTGATTCCAGAATATAATCTTTCGTTGAGTGTCCACCACATACACTCCTTCAAATAACTGCTCCATCAACGAATAATCATAATTGAAAGACATGATGTTTCCTCCCTTTATATTATTTAAACAAAGGCTTCGATATCTTCAACACTTTTCATGATGGATTGTGATAAATTTTCGTAACCGTTATTTGTTATTAGCACATTGTCTTCTATTCTAATACCAAGATTTAGTGATTCAATATATAAGCCTGGTTCCACAGTAATCACATGACCTGCTTGAAGTTTAGTATCATCATACTGTCCCACGTCATGAATATCAAGACCTAAAAAGTGAGAAACCCCATGATAATACACTTGATTTACTTCGCTTTCATCTTTTATGAACCCATCTTCCACAAGTCTTACCTTATAAAAGTCTAAAACAGCCTGATTAAGTGCTTTTAGTGGTGTTCCTGGTATACATAATTTGAACACAACCTCCATTGCATCCAAGACTACATTCATTGCTTTCTTTTGAAGTGGTGTAAAGGTTTGTTGGTGCGGGAATGTGCGTGAAATGTCTGAACTATAATGATTAAGCTTTGATCCCATATCTACTAGAATTAAAGAATTAGATTCAATCTTTTTATTGTTTTCAACATAGTGTAGGATAGTTGCACGCTTGTGAGCAGCAACTATGGTATCAAATCCAGGGCTTGCTGAGTTCATCTTAAAAATGTATTCAAGAGTTGCTTGTATGTGTTGTTCATGAGTGAGTGATTTCTTAGCACGAAGCATATGTTCAAAGGCATTTTTAGACACTTCAATTGCCGCTCTAATAGCTTCTACTTCTTCGTGTGACTTAATAGCTCTCATTTGATGAATGACATGTTGATGAAGCACTACAGGAATAAGATTATTAGAAAACATCTTATTCATGAATCGATCCATTGCAAGTTCTTGAGCATTCACTTCGTTTTTGTGATGATCTAAATAGAGTTTATGAATTGGTGTGCGTGTTACCAGTCTATTTAATGTCGATTGTAGAGATGACAGTGGTAGAACGACTTCACACCCACTAATATGCTTAGCTTGGTCAAATGGTAGGAATGTTCCTACCCATTTCTCCATGACAGGATCAATATCTTTAATAAAAATCATTTCTTTCACAGAATCTTCAGTTTTAATGATAAGTAAAACTGAATCATCTTGGTTAATCCCTGTTAGATACAAGAAGTTCTTATTAACTTCAAACGGGAAATGACTATCTGCCGATCTTACAATTAAGTCATTGGCGATACTAATAAAACACCCGTTTACATCAAGTGTTTTAGCTACTTCTTTTCTTCGAGTTAAATATTGGTTCATAAGCACTCCTTTGGCGCATAAAGTTTAATGTCTTCTTTTTCTTTTCCTTTTACAATTGCAGCAACAATCACCGAAACTGTTGAAAGTTCTTTGAGTCCTTGAGTTGTTGAAATCCAAATATGAGAATGTGCATCCTCCTTGTAAGGACGGTATGGAGTTTGTATTGCTTTATCTTCATCAAAGTAATAGCGAGGATCATATCCTTGTGATTTGATTTTTTCAATGAGTTTCTCTTTTTGCTTAGGGTTTTTATAGTCAATATATCCAAATAGACGACGATCAAGAACACGTTTTGATAAATCACTTAAGATTACATCCTTATGGTTTTGAAGAGTCATGACTAGACTTAAGAAGGATACTTCATCAAGATTCATAATCATTTCATTTGTAATTGGTAATCCACATAAAAATGATTGAATGAAAGGAGCCATATCAAAGGATTCAATACCATGTTCAATACAATCCTTCATTCTTTGAAAGAGTGATGAAATCATGACTTCACCACTTCGTGATACTGGATGATAGTATACTTGCCAATACATGTGATATCTCGCCATGATGTAGTCTTCAATCGCATGAACACCACTCTCTTTTACAACTAAGCGTTGCCCCTCTATTCTTAGTGTTCTTAAAATTCTTTCTAAATCAAATTGTCCATAGCTTGTGCCTGTAAAGTATGCATCGCGAAGTAAATAATCCATTCGATCTGCATCAATTGGCCCTGAGATAATTTGAGATAATAATGGTTTAGTATATGTATGGCTTAATATTTGCGAGATCATTAAAGGTAATGTTTCATCAGCTTCCATGAGAATACTGTGTATTTCTGATGGTTGTGTAATGAGCTGAATCGATAATGTCTCATGGTGAATATGACTAACATTTTCAAAAGCATGCGAGAACGGTCCATGACCTACATCATGAAGCAGTGCAGCACAAAGTAATGCAACACTTTCTTGAGGAGTGAGTTGCTCTTTTAGTCCACTCACTTCTTCAATCATACGACGAGTTATTTCGTAAACACCTAAAGAATGGGAAAAACGTGAATGTTCTGCAGTATGATAAACCAACATGGAAACTCCAAGTTGGTGAATTCGACGTAAACGTTGAACCTCGCGAGCATTAATCAAATCCCAGATAAGTTTAAGATTCACATGAATATATTCATGAATTGGATCTCGTAATACTTTTTCTTCAAGAGTTTGTGTGAACATAACGTCTCCTAACGTGCATTACATGCAAAGATTACACGCTCTTCTCCAATGAGATATAAGGTTGATGCTAGATCAGGACCATGTACTTTGCCTGAAGCCACAACACGAAGACCCATAAATAATGGTTTACCTTTAAGTCCTGTGGTTTCTTTAACTTTATTTATGGTTTCTTTGACAGATTCAATTGTCCAAACCGATGGACGATTCGCCACAAAAGCTTTCGCAACTTCATAGGTTGTATCTAGTTTATATACTTCTTGTGCTTCTTCATTTTCAAGAACTGTTTGTGTTTCAAAGAACATTGAAGTTAACTCAACAATCTCTTGTCCATAGGAGCATTGATCATGATAGAGATGAATGAGTGTATCAATCCATAGTTCAGATTTACTTGATAAGTCTTGTGCTTTTTCTAAGAATGGAAGTACTAATGCTTTAAATTCTTCATAGGACATTGCTTTAATGTATCGGTTATTAATCCATTTTAATTTTTGTGGATCAAACATTGAAGGAGATTTAGATAAACGTTCTTCTGAAAACTGTTTTACAAGTTCTTCATGCGTAAAGATCTCTTCTTCACCAATTGGTGACCACCCTAACAAGCTCATGAAGTTAAACATTGCTTGTGGAAGATACCCTAATTCTTCATATTGTGACATAAATTGAAGAATCGAATTATCACGCTTGGATAGTTTCTTACGTTGTTCATTCACAATAAGTGTCATGTGTCCAAATAAAGGATAACCCCATCCTAACATACGATAAATCATGATTTGTTTTGGAGTATTTGATAAATGTTCTTCACCACGAAATACATGAGTGATATCCATTGTGTGATCATCAATAACAACCGCAAAGTTATAAGTAGGAATTCCATTAGCCTTAATAAGAACCCAGTCTCCAATATCTTTAGATTCAAAACTTACTTCTCCACGAATCATGTCTTGAAAAATATAGACTTCATTTTCTGGAACACGAACACGGATTGTATACGGAGTGTTTGCTGCTTCAAGTGATGCTAGTTCGTCTTGAGAGCGATGTAGAAGACATTTGCGATTATATTGTGTCGCAACTACACCTGACTGTTTTTGCGCCTCATAGTCTTCATCTAGCTCTTCTTCAGTGCAATAACACTTATAAGCATGACCTAGTTCAATAAGTTGATGAGCGTATTTTTGATAAAGTTCTAGTCTTTCCATTTGTCGATACGGTGAGTATTTAGGATTAGGATTAACAGGTGATTCATCTGGGGTAATCCCTAACCATCCGAGATACTTTAACTGAGATTCTTCACCTCCAACAACATTTCTTTCAAGATCTGTATCTTCAATACGTAAAATAAAATCGCCCTCATAATGCTTTGCGAATAAATAGTTAAATAATGCAGTTCTTGCATTACCAATGTGTAAATGTCCTGTTGGGGATGGTGCGTAACGAACGCGTACCTTTGTCATATGTTGTTACCTCGCTATGTGCATTACTATTATACATCATTTATAGAAATCGATGAAATCTTATTAAAATGATGGACTAAACAAAAATGCCCCAAAAAGGGCATTTTTTTAGTTATATAGATTAGAAAGAGGAGTCATTGTTAAGGTCTTATCTAGAACGATAGAATATTTGTACCCAACGGTATTTTCCGTCTTCACCTTTAGTAATTGCTACTGAAAGTTGTTCAAATTTTTCATTAAGAATATTAGCACGATGTGATTGAGAATTCATCCAAGCATTTACTACTTGTTCTGGGCTTCTAAATCCTGAAGCTAAGTTTTCACCGATATTACGATATGTGAAGTTTGGTCCGAATACTGTGAAGAATCGTGTTCCATCTGGACGTGTATGTGAGAAATGAGTAATAATTTCAATTGATCTAATCTTTGCCCCTTCATCAAGTGAAGTGACATAAGTTAAAATGTTAAGTCCTGCTTTTTGTCTTTCGATGTTAGTAAGTCTTAAAATTTCTAATTCCCAAGTTGCTGCTGGAGTTGTAGATACTAGTTCAACAGTTTTAATAGGTTCAACAGTTTTAGTTTCTTCAACAGGTTGTGTTGGAAGAGGTGTTGGTTCACTTTTTGGTTCTTCAGTTGGAGTTGGTGTAGGTGTCGGAGTTGGTGTAGGTTTTACTTCTACAGGTTTAGGTGCAGGAGTTGGTTCTTGTTTTACCACTTCCTGGACTTCTTCCTTTTCAACTTCTACTTCTACTTCTTTTTCAGTTTCTACTTCTACTTCTTTTTCAACTTCTACTTCTATTTCAACATTTACTGTTTCAACAGGTTTAGTAACTTTTTCATTAGTAGTTGTATCTTGGTGGTCAACAGCATAAAGTACCACTTGATCTTCGGTGGATTCTTGATTCTGAGCATGTAAGTTCATGACACTTGGTGTAGCAATTAATACAGCTATAGCAGCAAGTGCAATAAAAGTATGTTTTAACATAATTTTACTCCTACCTACTGTTCTTGAATAAAAAAGAACAGTTTCTTTGGTAACTGGCTATCTTCTTGGCGAAGACCCTCTAGTTTTGCGTCCCACAATCACTTGTGGTTTGCCTTTATCAGTAAATTGTCCTAATAACTGATTAATGTTTCATTTTGTCTTAAAGTACAAAAAAGAACACATTCTTTGGCAACTGGCTATCTTCAAATAAATGAAGACCCTTTAGTTTTGCGTCCCATGATCACTCATGGTTTGCCTTTATCAGTAAAAAGTTCTTTACGTGATATATTCAAAATTGTAAAGATAAATCTTTACACCTAATATATATCATATATATATCTAATATGCAAGTTATATTACACTTAAACAACAAAAAAAGAGCATAATCGTTAGATCATGCTCTCTTACTGTTATTTTTTAAAGAACTTCTTCTTCTTTTTTGCCAAATGCTACAGCAATTATACCAAAGATTAAGAAGAATACTGCGAATGGTCTGAATGGAGTATCACTAGTTTGTGGTAGATCTTCATCATCATCGCCTAATACTTCTCCCCAATCAGCAAATACTGTTACGTCATTTGCTGGCATCATTGAGAAATCAAATAGCTCGCTGAACTCTTCATCCATGTACCAACCTAGGAATACATAACCTTCTTTAGTTGGAGTTGGAGGCATAATTTCATCGCCTTCTTCAAATAGGACTGGAGGGTAAGAGATACCGATCATATTTGTCACAAATGTTAATGTGAATAATTCATCTTCTTCTCCTAATACTTCCGCCCACTGTGCATAGACATAAATGTTTCCTGCAGGTAGATTTTCTAATCCACCCATGTAATCGATAAGTCCTGCTTCATCTAAAGTCCATCCATCAAAGACGAATCCTTCACGTGTGAACTCAGTTCCAGCAACACTACCACCGATATTAAATTCTTGAACTACATTTGGACCATCACCGAAGTTTGGATCAAATGTGAATGTGTAATCAATTGCTTCCCATTGTGCATAGACTGTTTTGTCAGATGCGCTTAGGTTTGTAAATCCATCAACATATGGAACTAGTCCTTCTTCATCCAATGTCCAACCATCAAAGACGAATCCTTCACGAGTGAATGTTGGAGGAGTTACACTACCACCAATATTGAATTCTAGATCGACATTAACTTCAACGCCGAAGTTTGGATCAAATGTGAATGTGTAATCAATAGCTTCCCATTGTGCATAGACATAAATGTTTTCTGCTGGTAGATTTGTTAATCCACCTACGTAAGCTACTAACCCAGCTTCATCAGTAGTCCAACCAGTAAATGTATAACCAGTGCGTGCGAATATTGTACCCGCAACACTACCACCGACATTAAATTCTTGAACTACATTTGGAACAACGCCGAAGTTTGGATCAAATGTGAATGTGTAATCAATAGCTTCCCACTGTGCATAGACATAAATGTTTTCTGCTGGTAGATTTGTTAATCCACCAACATAAGCCACTAATCCAGCTTCATCAGTAGTCCAACCAGTAAATGTATAACCAGTGCGTGTGAAGGTTGTACCCGCAACACTACCACCGAAGTTAAATGATTGAATTACATTAATTTCACTACCCCAGTTAGGGTCGAATGTAAATGAATAATCATTTTGAGACCATTGTGCATAAACTGTTTTGTCTCCGGAAGGAAGATTACTGAATTGAGTAACAGCTTGTGTACCTTCAGCATCTAATGACCAACCTGTGAAGGTAAAGCCAGTACGTGTGAAGGTAGGTGGAGTTACGCTACCACCAATAATAAATGTGCGATCAACATTGACTTCACTACCCCAATTTGGATTGAAGGTAAATGTGTAATCAATTGCTTCCCACTGTGCATAAACTGTTTTGTCAGATGCAGATAAGTTTGTAAATCCAGCAACATATAGAACTAGACCCGCTTGATCTGTTGTCCAACCCGTAAATGTATATCCATCACGAGTGAATGTTGGAGGAGTTACACTACCACCTACATTGAATGATCTCACTTCATTGACTTCACTGCCCCAATTAGGAACGAAAGTAAATGAATAATCAATAGCTGTGTAAGTAACTGTAACTGTGCGATTTTGTGCAGGCATTGTACCTGAAACTGTCGCAACATCTGGAGTAAATCCAGTAATGGAAGGTGATGCAACACTATATGGATCTTGATAGTTTAAAGTATCAGTATAAGTTGTTGCTGCGGTTGTTCCATCTTCGAATTCATAAAGAATTGTTAATAGATAATCAGATAGTTGATATGAATATGTGAAATCATATTCTCTTCCTGAAGTTTGACTTAACACTAGACTAATGACACCACTAGCACTAACGTTAATGACACCATCTGCAATCGGGAATGAAGATGCTGTTCCCATTACAGCTGTACCAACTAAAACGCCATCAACTTCAAGAGTAACACTGGAGTATTCAAATCCTAATGTAGGACTTGGATTAAAAGTATAAGTACCAGCAGCAATACCTCCTAAAGTGTTACTTCCAAGTGATTGCCCTTCATCTAAAGTTGGTGCAGTTGGTGGATATTGATGATATACATCTAATACTCCACTTACTGTATAAGTAACATTCGTAATCGCATGACCACCAGGTGTCAAAACAGATAGTTGGAAGCTACTTGGAATAGTCGTCATGACAAATCCAGCAATAACCCAACTATTTGGATTGTTTGATGTCTTAGCAGGTGGCATAACACTTAGAATTGGTGTTCCACCAAGATTACCTGTTTGGTAGACATTTAAGAGAACACTCTTGCCTAAGTAATCAATTGTAGTGGCACTGACACCATTCATTTGAACATCATTCAATTGATTCTCATTTACGTTGACTGTAACAGCAACATAAATAGTATTTCCATTTTGCCACAAATAGAATGCATCTGTGTGGTCGTTGGTTGAGGTTCCAAGTAAATCATAAACCCCAGAATCAGCTTGATAGGTCCCCACTGCGTTTGCCGTGCTAAAATTGAATAATTCTGGCACAAACGATGCTGTAACAACAAGCATCAATGACACAAATGAAGATAGAAGTTTGTGAAAGATTTTTTTCATAACTTTCCCTCCTTTAAGGAAAAAAGGCCAACCACATAATTGTATTATGCAGTTGACCCATCATAGTTTTCACCTTAGACGTCGGACTTTGCGCCCTACACTTTCGTGTAGTTTGCCTAGATTCAAATGTGATTGTGATGGGACAATAACCCATCATTTCAAATAATAACCGTATTATTAATGACATTATGTATTAATGTGGTTAGAATATGGTTATATTTGCCTTTAAATTCGAAATTTATTCTGAACTTTGTGGAATATTCTCCATGACATTCATGTAACTATATAACTTAACCAAATCACGACTTATTGTTTTATGGAATTGTCGTTGTATTCGCTCGATAATGGTGTATCCATTATCTTTTGTCTTACATGGAAGTAGTAATACGAACTGTAATGAGTTTATCCGAGAGTAAACATCAGAACCTCTTAATCCGTGATCAATTGCTTTTTTGAGTTTCTCCATTGCCTTACTCATGTCATATTCTGCCTGAGTGTTTCTTAACTCTAGAATAACTAAGCAAACAAGTTCACGACTTCTTACTTGTGCACGCATTTGATTTTGATAAATTCTCTTGAACACTTCATATTCACAATAGAATGCGCCATCGAGAGGTGAATTATCATTAAGATTTAGTATCAAGTCTCCCATCTTCACGAAATTCATCTCATCTTTTGATAAAAGTAATTTGAATAGTTCTTTGGTTTTATCGGATAGATCAACCTTAAGTTCATTAAAGAACAATTCTCTTGTCTTTTCATAGGCCTCGATAGCTTGTCGTATCTGGCGATCATGGATAAGCCCTAGAATGTGATAATAATGAAAGTCTTCATTGAAGCGATCAAATGATATTGCTCGTTGAGAATATTGAATAAGATCTTGATACTTATGCAGTGCTTCTGTCTTCTTTAGTAACATAATCATGGTTTGATTATATATATTAGTGTAATACTCTCGAATAGGTATTGTCCACAAAAGTGAACTGCTAGAGGTTAAAAAGGGCTTGTTTATTTTGCTGACAAGCGACATTATTTGCTTCTTTTTATCTTTTTCAATTTTGCTTGGAAATTGGATTTGCTTCCAAAGATTATCGACTTCTTCAAAGTCAATATCATAATCAAATTCTGGATTTAAATCATATCCATGTTTGGTTGTTACGATTAAGGATGTTTCTTCAAATAAAGGGATATCTTTAAGTGCTTGTCTTAAACGATGCACCGTAAACTTTAACGCACTTTCAGGATTGTGACTTCCAGACCATAGTAAATCAATGATCTGATTTTTTGAGAGAGGTGTCATTCTATAATAAATAAGAAGTTCTAGTAGATAACGAACGTTCTTTGTTAAGTATCCATCTACTCGAAAAACCTCACATTGATGAATGAAAGTTAATTCTCCAAAAGTAGTGATTCCAATTCTCACGCGAGTTTGTTCCATATAATGATCCTTATTGGGTGTTAGTGATTATATTATACAAACTTATCAATCAAATATCAAAACATAGACATTAATGTAACCGAATTAAAAACTGCCTAACATAGTGTTAGACAGTTCTTGTTAAATTTTTATGAATTGTGCGACATCTAAAACGAATATTGTGGCTCCTCCAACTTGAACCTCAACTGGGAATGAAGCATAACGGCCAATATCATATGATGCAGTCGATGGTACAATTTCTGTACGACGTTTTGATTCTTGTCCAATAAGCTCAATAGCTTTTTCTACTAAATCATCTTCACATCCAACAATTAGGGTGGTGTTACCAGCTCTTAAGAAGCCCCCAGTTGTTGCTAAACGAGTTACTGAGAAATTCTCTTTAGTTAATGCTGTGGATACATTGGATGCATCATCATTGGAGACAATGGCGAGTACTAGTTTCATAAAAACACCTCCTATATTTATTACATTATACCAAAATTACAATAAATTATCGACTATACATTAAATCTGAAGTGTAATACATCGCCATCTTTAACTTCATATGCTTTTCCTTCAACACGTAGTTTGCCTGCATCTTTAAGAGCTGCTTCTGTCTTGTACACCAAAATGTCTTGTATGTGATACGCTTCTGCTCTAATGAAGCCTTTTTCAAAATCACTATGGATAATGCCTGCACATTCTGGGGCTTTCATCCCTGAAGTGAATGTCCATGCTCTAACCTCTTGTGGTCCTGCTGTGAAGTATGTTTTTAAGTTTAAGATGTTATAGGACGCAACAATAATCTGATCAAGACCTGATTGATTGATTCCTAATTCTTCTAGAAACATTGCTTTTTCATCTTCTTCAAGTAGAGATATTTCTTCTTCTATCTTTGCAGAAATAGGAATGACTAAAGCTTGGTGTTCTTTAGCATATTCAACAACTGCTTGATAATATGGGTTTTGTTCTGGATGTGCTATTTCTTGTTCTGATAAGTTTGCTACATATATAACTGGTTTGCTAGTTAGTAAATGAAATCCTTTTAGAATTTCTTTTTCTTCTTGGGTGAACTCTAAAGCATATAAGCGTTTTCCTTCATTAAGAGGTTGAACACATTTTTGAAGTACTTCATGTTCTGCTATCGCGGTTTTATCATTTGATTTAGCCATACGTGCTACTTTATTAATTCTGCTTTGTACGCTACTTAAATCTGATAGTGCTAATTCGACATCAATGATTTCTATATCACGGATTGGATCAACACTTCCTTCCACGTGAATAACATCATCATTCTTAAAGCATCTAACAACATGAACAATAGCATCCACTTCACGAATATGAGAAAGAAACTTATTACCAAGACCTTCTCCTGATGCTGCACCTTTCACAAGGCCTGCAATATCTGTAAATTCAAAGGTTGTTGGAATGGTTTTCTTTGGATTAAAAAGGGCGGCTAAATCATAGAGACGTTGATCTGGTACTTCTACCACACCGACATTTTTATCTATAGTTGCAAATGGATAGTTCGCGGCTTCAACTTGTGAGCGCGTAATGGCGTTAAAAAGAGTAGACTTTCCGACATTGGGAAGTCCTACAATACCTGCTGTGAGTGACATAACATCTTTTCCTTACTGAGTTGTTTCTGCTTTTTGTATTATTTTCTTGAGTCTTTTATCAAACTCGATGCGCTCAAGCATAACACTTGAACCACACCCTAGACATTTTAACTTAATATCGACTCCCATGCGAGTTATTTCCCAAAAAGATGATTTTTTGCATGGGTGATCTTTCTTGAGTTGAACGATATCGTGAAGTTGGTATACCATATTATCTTCCTCTTTCCTGAAATGCTTGTAATGTATTTAAGAGTAGTGCTGCTATGGTCATTGGGCCTACTCCTTTTGGTACTGGTGAATAGGCTGATGATAATGCATAAGCACTTGGGTGAACATCACCACATAGAGTTCCATCATCATTGCGATGTATACCTACATCAACAATAACTACTCCCTCTTTGACATATTCTTCAGTGATTAGTTGCTTAATCCCTACCGCAACTATAAGTATATCTGCTTGTTTTGTATGATGCATTAGATTTTTTGTTTTACTATGTGTGATTGTGACTGTTGCATTAGCATTTAATAGTAACGCAGCAATTGGTTTTCCTACGATATTTGATCTACCCACAACTACTACATGTTTTGACACGACATCAATACTATAAAATTCTAAGAGTCTTAAAATACCAAGTGGGGTTGCACTCACAAAACTTGATTGTCCTCTGTGTAGATTACCAACATTAAGTGGATGAAATCCATCAACATCTTTATGGGGGGCAATATGATCAATGATTTCATTAGCATTAATATGATTAGGTAATGGTAACTGCACAATAATACCATGAATGTCTTTATCATTATTGAGTTTATCAAGTTCTTTGAATAAAGCTTCTTGAGATATTGTAGAATCATATCGTTTAACAGAAGACATGAATCCAACTTCTTTACATGATTTCTCTTTATTCTTGACGTATACTTCGCTTGCTAGATTATCTCCGACTAAAACAACCACTAAATGTGGCTTTTCTCGTTCTTGTGTAACAGTTTGTTTGATTTGTTCTTTAATCGCTTGTGATGCAGCGACTCCATTAAGAATGAGTGTCATAGTTTTCCTCCAGGATGATGGTGAGTGGTCCATCATTAATGAGATGTACTTTCATCTCGGCTTGAAATACTCCTTGTTTAACAATTAAACCATGTGATTCTAATGCTTTATTGAAATAATCAAAATATTGTTTTGCATCTTGAGCATTCATAGCATTAGTGAAACTTGGGCGATTTCCTTTTCTAGTATCTGCACAAAGGGTAAACTGTGAAATACTAAGGACTTCTTTAGTGGTTGAATGAATATCATGGTTCATCTTACCGTTTTCATCTTCAAATATTCTAAGTTTTGATACTTTCTTTGCCATTAAATCCATTGTGCTCAATGTGTCGTTTTGACAAATACCAACAAAAAGACAATATCCTTGATTAATATGAGAAACCACGTTCTCTTCTACTTTAACATATGCTTCTAATACTCTTTGAACAATGATTTTCATATCTTTTCCTCAGTTTTATTCTATCATGCTTTACACTCTGATAAAATAGAGGAGGAGTACCTTATGAGCGAACCTTTAGCACATCGTTTAAGACCACAAACTATTGATGATTGTGTGGGTCAATCCCATCTTTTTTCAGAGCGTGGTTTAATAAGAAAATTGGTAGAAGATAATAATCTTCCTTCACTTATCTTTTATGGCCCAAGTGGTGTTGGTAAAACAACGGCTGCACTTGCAATGACTGCACAGTTGAATCGTCCATATGATGTATTCAATGCGGCAATTAATAACAAGAAACAACTTGATGATATTATTGATAAGGCAAAACAGACGATTGGTTTTGTGTTGATTATGGATGAAGTTCATCGCATGAATAAAGATAAACAAGATCATTTACTACCGTATTTGGAGAATGGTGTTGTTACACTCATTGGTTGTACTACAGCTAATCCATTATTTTCAATTAATCCTGCAATTCGATCTCGTTGTCATCTCATTCCATTTAAACCAATTGAACAAGATGATATTGTGGTAATGTTGAAGCGTGCACTAAGTGAACCTTTAGGACTAAAGGGAATTACTGCAGATGATGAAGCATTACAGACCATTGCGAAAAGAACTGGGTTTGATGTGAGATTAGCTTTAAATACTTTGGAACTGTGTTCCTTTATTGAATCACATATAAAAATAGATACAGTAGATCAAGTTCTTATCGAAGCCATGCAAGTTGGTTTTAAAGATGATGATGGGCATTATGATTTGTTGAGTGCTTTTCAAAAATCAATTCGTGGAAGTGATGTGGATGCATCAATATATTACTTAGGTCGTCTTATTATGTTGAATGATTTAGAATCGATTACACGAAGACTTATCGTGATTGCGTATGAAGATGTAGGATTAGCTAATCCTCCACTTGTAGCACGAGTTGTCCTAGCTTGTGATTCTGCACTTAGAATTGGACTTCCTGAAGCACGCATAATATTAGCGAATGCAGTTATTGAGTGTGCAAGTAGTATAAAGTCAAAGTCTGCAAATATAGCTATTGATAATGCTCTATCTTTAATTAAGAATGAATCACATCAAATTCCTGAATATCTTATCTTAACTCCTGTAAAACTACCTGAAGCACAACGTTATGATTATTCGAGAAGTGATCTTTGGATTCATATTGGTTATTTGCCACAAAGCATTAAAAATGTGCAGTTCTATAATGTTAATCATCCTTCGCCATTTGAAAAGACAATCATCGATAATGTTGAAAAACTACGCAGTGTTGAGAAGTCCTATGATATGAAAGCATTAAAAAAGAAGCATCCTTGATAGGATGCTTCTTTAACTGTGCTTAATTTTTAATTATTTAGCAGCGTTGTATGCTTTTTCAATCGCAGCCATGTAGTCTCCAACACGGATTGAAACTGATGATCTTAAATCTTCGCTTTCAGCAACTCGGCCTTCAGCTAATGGTAATGCTTTAACTTCAGTTAAAGTTTTTCCAACAATGAATGCTTCTAAAGCCATAATTTGCTCATCCCATTCTTTGCCGATTTCTGAAACGGACTTCATGTTGTAAGCAGAACCTTTTTCTCTCTTAGTAGGAGCAGCTTCAGCTTTAGTAACAACACCAGTAACATCGAAGTTAGCATCATTTTGTGCAACGTCGAAGAATACGTGTAATACTTTACCATCTTTATCTAATGCAACAGCAGCGATTGTTGTGTTAACGCGGATACGTCCAACAGCTTCTGCAGTAGCGTTAGTAGGTTGAATAGTTGTATATGATTCAGCTCCAACTTTAGCAACGTCTTGTAATTCAACAGCAGCAGCAACAGCTTTGTCTAATGCAGCCATGTAATCTCCAACACGTACTGAAACTTGTGATCTTAAATCTTCGCTTTCAGCAACTTTACCTTCAACTAATGGTAATGCTTTAACTTCAGCTAAAGTTTTTCCAATCATCCAAGCTTCTAAAGAAGCGATTTGCTCATTCCATTCTTTGCCGATTTGTGAAACAGCCTTCATGTTGTAAGCAGCACCTTTTTCTTTTTTCGTAGGTGCAGGTTCAGCTTTAGTAACTACACCTGTAACATCGAAATTAGAATCATTTTGTGCAACGTCGAAGTTGACGGAAACAAATTTGCCATCTGCATCTAACATAACAGTAGCAGTAGTAACGTTTACACGAATACGTCCAGCAGCTTCAGCTGTAGCAGCAGTAGGCTGAATTGAAGTAACACTAGCAGTACCGACTTTAGTTACGACAGGTTTTGGTGCGCATCCTGAAAGTGTAGCAAGAGTTACAAGAGTCAATGCAATTAAAATTAAAATCTTCTTCATGAAAATTCCTCCTTGTTCATTGATATTATATGTACAATAATTCACAATGTCAACACACTTTGTTAGTTTTCTCACATTCTCACATTTTTTTTATACTGTTTGGGTCTTAAATGCCTTAAATGAACCTTTAAAGGCAAATATGAGCAAGCTTAGTGCGATTATTATCGAAAAAATTGACACTTCAATAGGTATCTGATTGGTTACTAGTTGCAGAGGATGGAATATCATTGAAAGAATTGGCACATGGATAATCCATGAAGCGATACTTTGACTAAACCCTGGAAGATCATTTATCCATAATGAAACGTAGTACATTAGAACAATTAAGATATAGTAAGGAGTTTGAATGCTAGCAATCTCCTCACTTCGTTGTGCTTTTAGACTCAACCAAAGCAGAAACAACATGCATGTCATAAGACCGATTATAAAAGATAATCCCGCAAATATCACAGATAGTGAAAACTGAGAATTTTCCGTAATGATTTTAATGATTTGAGAAAATGATTCAAATCTTAATGGAATCCATTGTTGTTCATACAAGAATGAAAGAAGACCTTTCCCTTGATCTACATTCGCTCTTAGAAAGATAGCAAAAAGGATTGAAGATGACACTAATACACTTTGAACGAAGATACTAATCCAACTTTGATATACCTTCATGAGGAAATAGTCTTTTCTTTTTATTGCACTTAAAATCATAAGTAATGCTTGACTATGTTTTTCTGATAATATGTCTGAAGACAAATTTGAACTAAATCCAAGTAGTGTAAAGTATAAGAAACTAATAATCATAATTGGAAGTAGTGAAGATGGTGCTTGTGTTGATTCAATCATTGGTTCCAACATAACTACGATTTCGTTTTGAGTTTCAATGTCAAATTGCTCTAATGCATATCGTTGGTGTGCATAAGTAATCAATGATGTAAGTGTCTCTGTACTTACATTGGTTGAATGTGGATGGATTGTGTAAAGTGAAGGTTGTGTAAAAGTAATATTGATCATAGCCTCAGAATCTATGAATTCAAAATATTCATAGGACTCAAGATGAGTATTTAAATGACTAGGCCATTGTATAGTGATTGTTTGGTTTTGTAAGAACCACATATCCATGAAGACAAGTGCGAGTGTAACAAAAAAACCTAAACTAAAGATAATAAGTGACCCTAATGAAAGCCATCGTCTCTTTAATGAGAAAAGTAAATAATGAATCATGGCATACATACCTGATTATGAATACTCACCGTTTGAACACTTCGATGCTTTAATACATGTCTCATAAATTGATGTGCAAAACTAACATGTTCAAATGTATAGATGGAAACATGACCTTCATGAAATACATCGACAATTCCTTTTTCATCTTTGAACTGTTGAAATGGATCTAAAGAGACTTTAACGTGAATTGTTGAACTCTGTTCTTTTAAATGATGAACCGATTGTTTTTCACTTAGTTTTCCCTCTTTTATCCAACATAATGTATCGCAAACCTGTTCAATGTCTTCAACCCTATGAGAAGATACAAGGATGATGTGATTATTCTTCTTTAGTTCGAGAATGAAATTTTTCATGTGAATACTGTTTTGTTCATCCAATCCCGAAAATGGTTCATCTAAAATGATAAGTACAGGCTTACTTATACATGCTGCCATGATTTGTATCTTCTGTTTATTCCCTTTTGATAATGTTTTGATCTTTACTTCAAGACATTCATGAGCATTGAGTGCGTTCGCAAAGTCTTTTAATGTCTTTTCGATAAATATATCTTCAACCAATCGCATTCTTGCAAATAATTCAATAAATTCTCGTCCACTCAAATCTTCAATGATTGCTTTATGTTCTGGTAAGAATCCTACATCATTTATATTTAGTTCTTCATTGAATAATTCAATTACTCCTTGATCTATCCCATTGATTAGTGCTAATGATTTAAGTAGTGTACTTTTCCCACTCCCATTGTCTCCAATGATTCCCATAACCTCAGATGGATAACATTCAAAAGAGATTTGATGGATACCTTTTTGGTTTTTGAATTTCTTTGTTAGTTGTTTTACTTTTAACATACCTACCCTCCATGTTAAAATTCACATAAATTAAGGAAATTCCTAATATGTTTCAAACACTACGATATCGTCTTATTCAAAAAGCACTCTATGGTCTCTCTTTTATCGTTCCATGGAAGTTTCCACACGTTATACAAACTCATGACAGTCCTACGGTTCTAGTTAACTGTCTTCTTGAAAACAATGTCAAATCTGTCTTGCTTGTTACCGATCAATCACTAAGACAATTGAGAATGATTGATCCATATACAAAGCGGCTTGAAGAAAATCACATTAATGTTGTGATTTATGATCGTGTTGTTCCTAACCCAACACTTGAAAATGTTGAAGAAGGTTATTTACTCACTAAACAATTTCCTGTTGAGTGGCTTGTTGCTATTGGTGGTGGTTCAGTGATTGACTGTGCAAAAGCCATTGGTGTAAAGATGGTACGAAAAACACCTTTAAAGAAACTAAAAGGCATTCTAAAAGTACTTAAGCCTATTCCACCTTGCATTTGTATACCAACCACAGCAGGTACTGGTTCAGAAACCACTGTAGCAAGTGTCTTAAGTGATCCTGTAACTCAAGAAAAATTTGCAATCTCAGATCCTGCATTGTTCCCTCATACAGCTATTCTTGACCCTACACTTTTATCTTCTTTACCTCTTCCAATTCTTGCTTCGACTGGTATGGATGCATTAACCCATGCCATTGAATCTTTACTCAATCAAAATCACACACAGCAAACCATTTCAGATGCACAACAAGCATTAGAAATAATCTTTGAGCATCTTCCGCTCGCTTATACTACTAACCATCTTGAACATAGAGAAAAAATGTTATGGGCTTCATTTCTAGCTGGAAGATCATTCACAAGAGCTTACGTAGGATATGTTCATGGATTAGCACATCAGTTAGGAGCGTTCTATCATATTCCTCATGGTGAAGCTAATGCTGTAATACTCCCTCATGTATTACGTACATACGGACCTATCATTGAACAAAAACTTAACACATGGTATCTACACTTCATTAATCCTTCCTCATCACTAAGTGCCTCTCAGGGGGCTAAGGCTATGATTGAACACATAGAAACCATGAATGCTTCAATGCATATTCCAACATACTTTACGCAATTAAAAGAAGAAGATTTTGATGCAATTGTACACAAAGCACTTAACGAGGTTCATCCAACTTATCCTGTTCCACGTTTTTTAACACATCAAGATTTAGTTGAGATTCTTCATAAAGTAAAAGGAAGTGAGTAATTTCACTTCCTTTTTAGTCGACCATGTTTCTTTAAACCGTTATAAGCATACGGTATCATATTAAACATCACTTGAATGAGAGGGATGTTAAAGGCTCGTTGAGTATTAAAATGCATTTTTGCTGATTTAAGTTTATTCCCTGACTTTGATGTACTGCTTATTCGATATCGTACATAAGGTTCATTGATTCCAATTGCATAACCGTATTTTTTAAGTAGTGTCAACCACATAAGATAGTCTTCATGAAGTGAAGAATCAAAGAGTGGAACTTCTAAAGCTACTTCTTTTCTCATTAATATTGAAGAATTGGTAATAGAATTTGTCTTTAGAATGTCTTGATATGTTATTTTATCTTTTACTTCTAAAATACGATTCAATGATTCACCATGCTCATTTGCAAGTTCTCTTGCGGTAGCACAGATTAATGCATCCTTTTCAAGACACATTTGAAGTTGATGTTTAAGTTTACCAGGATTCCAAGCATCATCTGAATCTAGAAAAGCAATCCATTCATGACTTGCATGGCGAATACCATGATAGCGTGAGTAGGCAACCCCTTGGTTTTTTAATGCCGTAAAGATTTTTATCTTATCATTGTATGGTTTAAGTACTTCAAGAGTATTATCTTTTGATGCATCATCCATAACAATGATTTCAACTTCTACGCCTTGATCTAATACACTATCAATGGCTTCTTTGAGGGTACTAGCACTATTATAGGCTGGGATAATCACCGAAACTTTTTGCGTGTGGATTAGTTCTTCTTTAAATGGCTTGGAATTCATAGTATAACCCTGTTTAACCTTTCAAGGTTTGACTCATAAATGACTAAAGATTTGATCTTATTGAATTATTTCTTTTCTTCAGGCTTTAATAACCCCATATTCACATGGCAATAGCCACCTGGGTTCTTAATAAGATATAACTGATGATAATCTTCAGCTTTTACAAACAACCCAACTGGTTCAACTTCCACACGTATTTTCTTTTCGTAGCGAGGTTGTTGAGCAGCGATGTATTCTGTAATGATATCTTTATCTTCAGAAGAAAAATAATATACTCCTGAACGATATTGAGGTCCTATATCATTTCCTTGACGATTAAGTGTTGTTGGATCAATGATTCTAAAGAGTAGTTCTAATACTTTTTCTAAACTAATGATATTTTCATCATAAGTTAGTTTAACAACTTCTGTATGTCCTGTTGTTGATGCACATACTTCTTGATATGTAGCATTATCTTTATGACCTTGAGCATACCCAACTTGGGTAGACACTATACCTTTAGCACGACGATAAAATTCTTCAACTCCCCAAAAACATCCTCCAGCTACAACGATTTCTTTCATAAAGTGGCTCCTTTCAACCATTGATCTATACAACTATATGCGGCAGCTAATCCTGCACTGACAGGCACAAAGATTGCACTTGCAGGAGGGAAAGCTTGTTTTCTAACAGTAGACTCACTCACTTGATGGTCCTGTTTAATTGGTGTTTCACGCGAGAATACTACTTGTATCTTATCATACACCTCTCGTCTTCTTAAACGATAGCGCAATACTTTAGCTAATGGATCATAAGTGGTTTTGTTTAGGGTTGTTAAGGTTACTTGTGTAGGATCAAAGCGATTCCCCATTCCCATACTGGACACTATGATTTTTTTATATTTAACTGCATGGACAATAATGGCTTCTTTAGCACTCACTGTATCTAAAGCATCAATGACTGCGTCATAGTGTTGAATAACTTCTTCACAAAACACTTCATCGACAAAAACATCATAGGTTTGAATGTTGGCATTTGGATTAATAGTTAAGCATCGCTCTTTTAAAGCTTCAATTTTCTTTTGATTTATATTAAGTGTTGTGGTATGAAGTTGTCTATTGAGATTTGAAGGTGCAATCACATCAAAATCAACCAATGCAATGTGTGTGACTCCACTGCGAATTAGTGCTTCACATGCCGATGCACCAACACCGCCACATCCAAATACAATAACTTTCATGGTTTGAAGTCGTTTAAAGGCTTCTTCACCATAAAGTAAAACTAATCGTGAGAATTGTTCATCCATGCGATACACTCTTCTTTCTTTAATAGGGTACTTTGTGGATCATCCACATAAAGCCATTCACTTTGAAGTTGATGTTTGAACCAAGTGCGTTGTCTTTTCGCAAATTGGTGTGTTTTTGTTTTAATTTGCTCAATGCATTGTTCAACACTCATGGCTTGATTAAAAACATGTTCCCATTGTTTGACACCGATAGCACTCATAGCAGGATGATTGAAATCTACAAGTTGAGATGCCTTAAATACCTCTTCTTGTAAGCCGTCTTTTATCATTTGATCAACTCTTTGGTTCATTAATGCTCGATGATAGTCTCTATCTTTCACATCGCATGTCACAATCTTCACAGGAAAGCGAAGTTGTTTTGATTGAAGGGATAAATGATCTGTTTTACTCATGGATATTTCATCCATGAGTGTTAAGGCACGTATAAGTCGTTTGCGATTATTAATATGAATTTTTAAGGCTTGTTGAGGATCTTTTTCGCATATTAAGTTATAGAGTGTTTCATTATCTAAGTCATTGTATTGTGTTGATTGAGTCAGCGTTTCTTTAAATTCATAGTCATAAAGAATCGCATTTAGATACAACCCACTTCCTCCAACCAAGACAACATTTTTATGATTACTAAAAGCTTCTTTGATAATATTTAGTGCATACGTTTGAAAACGTGCTACATCCATCCCTTCTTTAATACTAACGATGTTGATTCCAAAGTGAGGGATGTTTTGTTGCTGCTGAAGTGTTGGTGCTGCTGAGGCAATTTGAAGTTCATGATATACCGCAACACTATCAACACTTAAAATAATTGATTGAGTTGCTTTTGCGATATCAATGGCTAATTGGCTTTTGCCTGTCGCAGTTAACCCTGTGATAACACACACCTTAGTCATCGTCCAAACTCCTTGAACAATGTATCTAATGTTATTTTCATCATTGTTGGACGACCATGAGGGCAGTGATATGGTTGCTCACATGCCATAACATCATCGACTATCTTTTGCATTTCAGGCAATGATAGATAATCATTGAACTTAATGCTTGAGTGACATGCTAAAGAGGCTAGTAGATTATGAAGTATTTCATCTTTGGTTTTTGATTTTTCACTAAGTTGTCCTACGATATCCATAATCAATGATTGTTCATCAATATGAGTCATCCATGAAGGTAGTTCACGTATCACAAGCGCATGTTCATGAAGTTGTTCAACTTCAATATTTATAAGAGCTAATGCTTCAGTGAGTTCTTCTTTCATGAGTAATGCTTTTTGATCTTCAATGACAATAGGCACAAGACATGGTGACATGTTTTGTGTTTCTTTAAATTGTTTTTGATACCACTCAAAGCGTATCCGCTCCATTGCGGCATGTTGATCAAAAATCATAAGACCTTCATGACTTGACACAAGTATATATTTCTTATGAAGTTGTGCTAGAACTTTCATTGGAGTTCTTGGTTGAGTTTCACTTGGTCTATACTCAATATTAGGTTCTTCAACAGATGTTTTTAGAGGTTGATTAAAGACTAACTCATCCAATTCATTAATCATTGTAATTGGTACATGATAAGAACTTGAAGCATGTTCAAGGATTGCTGGTTTAACAATTGTGTCTTGTGTTAAAGCACTATAAATCACATGAGTTAACCATGTTTGTAATTCTTTTTCTTTTGAAATTCTAACTTCCCATTTTGATGGGTGTACATTAACATCCAGTAGCTGTTGATCCATGTCAATAAAGAGCACTGCAAACGGATATCTATCTTTAGGAATGAATTGAGAATACCCTTCAATTAATGCTCTTGTAATGGATGTACTACGAATCATACGTGAGTTAGTGAATAAAACCATGTCCTTACGTGAAGAGCGATGCAGATGTGGCGCACCTAATACACCTCTCACTTTGAAGTCATGATGATTTGCTTCAAAAGGTACACAATGTTGAGCGATGTCTTTACCATAGATGCGATATATCACATCCATTAGATGTGAACCACGTGTTTCCAATACTTTTTTATCATCAATTACACATGTAAATGCAATGTGAGGATATGAGAGTGCAAACTTTTGCATGACATCAAGAATTAGTGCATTCTCATAGGGAATACTCTTCATGTGTTTTAGTCGTGCTGGTGTTTTAAGAAATAGTCCTTCTACTCTCATGGAAGTCCCTTTAGAAGCAAATGTTGGCGCAACCTCAATGGTTTTTCCATACGAAATATGGGCTTTTGTGGCTGCTTGTCCATTGTTTGTGACACAAAGACATGAAGAAACTGACGCAATGGATGGTAATGCTTCTCCCCTAAATCCATGGGTTGCTAGTCTTTGTAAGTCATCTTGATTAGATATCTTAGATGTTGAATGGCGTTTGAATGCAAGTGCAACATCTTCAGGATCCATGCCTTGACCATCGTCATTGACGACAATACTTTCTAAACCACCTTGAGTAATAATGACTTCGATGGTTGTTGCCTGAGCATCAATACTGTTTTCAACTAGTTCCTTCACAACACCCATTGGACGTTCTACCACTTCTCCAGCCGCAATAATGTTAGTAAGTTGTTCACTTAACGTGTGAATTCTACTCATGATTAACCTCTTTAGACTTTTTTATAAGGTCATCAAGTATAGATAATGCCATGAGTGGTGTTAATTGATTAATATCTATGTCTTGAATCATGCTTAAATACGACTTCATTTCCTCGACATGTGGATTCACTGTATCAAGGGTAAAAGAAGATTGAATCATAGCCGGTTTTTCTTCAAGTTGTTTCAATATTGTTTGTGCTCTTTGAATGATTGTGTTTGGTAAATGTGCAATCTTCGCAACATTAATTCCATATGATTTTAGTGCTTTACCATGTTCAACACGATACAAGAATTCAATACTATCCTTTGTCTCTTTTACTTGTGTTACAAGATTTGTAATGTTAGGGATCATGGATTCTAGTGCTGTTAATTCATGATAGTGGGTTGAGAAAATAGTTTTTGATTTTAAATGTGATGTAATGTATTCAATCATTGCTTGGGCAATAGCCATACCATCATAGGTTGATGTGCCACGCCCAATTTCATCAAAGAGAATAAGTGATTTTGTAGTTGCATGTTTTAATGCAACATTTGCTTCATTCATCTCTACCATGAAAGTAGATTCTCCCTTGATTAGATCATCACTTGCACCAATACGTGTGAATATTGCATCAAAGATTGGAGCTTCATAGTGTTTTGCACTCACAAAACATCCCATTTGTGCCAAAATAACCATAATCGCCATTTGACGCATAAAGGTAGACTTACCACCCATATTAGGACCAGTTAAGATAAATACTGGTTTTTGAGGTTCTACAATCCAACTATTCTTAACAACTTGATCAACAGATTTAACTTCTTTTAGTAATGGATGGAAAGAATCAATAATCTTAACATGATCGTCATTATGAAATTTTGGACGACTAAATCCACTTTGCTCACTAATCTGTGCAAATGCGACAAGAATATCAATGTTCTTAATCATATTGACCATAGCAGCAAGATGCGTGACATAATCATTAAGTTTTATAACTATCTCTTCAAACATCGCTTCTTCAAACTTAATCATTTTATCTTGAGCACTTAATAACTCATCTTCTTTGTCTTTTAAAGCACTTGAAATATAGCGCTCTGCGTTAGTTAATGTTTGTTTGCGAATATATCCAAAATTCTCACCTACTAAGTGTGTTTGCCCTTTTGAAACTTCAATATAATATCCAAAAACTTTATTGTATCCAACTTTTAATGTTTTGATTTGTGTTTTTTCACGCTCTTTAGCTTCAAAATCAAGAAGCCAAGATGAACCTTGTTTTGATAATGAGCGATATTCATCAAGTCTTTCAAAAACCCCATCATTAAAGATATAGCCTTCTTTAGTGGTCATTGGTGGTTGAGATTTAAATTGATGTTTTAGTTCTAAAGATAAAGGTTCGAGAGTATTTTCTAAAACTAAAGATTCAAAAACAGAATGAGATTGTATTAATTTTTGAATATTTTGTGTAGATTCAAGTGTTCTAATCATTCGAATTACATCGACAGGCATTAATGTCTTATAGGCAATTTTTGTAATGATGCGCTCTAGATCATATATCTTCTTTAGTTCATCACTTATTTGCTCTTTCAACATAAACTGATTAACAAGTGTTTCTACTTGATCTAATCGTTGTTCAATAACAGCTTGATTCATACTTAGGTGCGTTAACATATCCTTAAGTTGACGTGAGCCCATCGCAGTTTTACAACGATCAAGATAGCTTAAAAGTGTAAGATCATTAGATTTAGATTTTTGATTCCATAGAAGTTCTAAATGCGTTAGGGTTGTGTAATCAAGACGCATGGTTGTTGTAAGTTCAATAACTTCACATGGCAAAATATAGAGTGCGTCTGCTTTTCGCATTTCTTTTAAATATGTTAAAAGAGCATCTAAACCTTGTCGTTTAAAGATTGAAAGCATTGGAGCTAGAGATTCACTCTCACTATGATGCAATACTTCAATCTTATTGATAAGCATTTCATGATGACTAGCAAGTCGATTAATTGCTTTAAATGTTACTTCATCAATCACAAGTGCTTCTTTCACATGGTAAGTAAGAAAGAATGACAACAAGCTTGATTCATCTTTAACAATTTCCATGTATCGAAGTGTTCCACTTGCGACTTCAATCCATGTACAGCCATATGATAATCCAAGATCTTGAACACTAGCCATGGTAACCATGTTCTTTTCATCAAGAAAGTCTTCTAGTACTGTTCCTGGCGTTAGTATTTTTACAATATCTCGCTTTACTATACCCTTAGCTTGACTTGGATCTTCAAGTTGTTCAGCAATCGCTACTTTATATCCCGCTTGTAGGCACTTCAATATATATGGATTAACTGAGTGATGTGGAACTCCACACATTGGAATCTTTTCAATATCATCTTTTGAGCGTGACGTTAAAATAAGATCGCATAGTTTTGATACTGTATGTGCATCTTCAAAAAAACATTCATAAAAATCACCTAAACGATAAAAAAGAAGCGCATCTTTCGCCTTTTCCTTTATCTCTAGGTATTGTTTCATCATTGGGGTAACACTTGTTTTCATTGTTAAGATTATATCATGAACAACAAAAAATCGTGAGTAGCTCACGATTCATTTGATTTCAAATTAAGTTCTTTTTGCTTTTGAGCAATAAGTAGCTTCAGTATATCTTTACGAATCATACCTGAACCACCACCAAGATTAAGAATATATCCATTCCTATTTTCAATAATGCGTGAAACGCCATATACAGTAACTCTGTTAAAATCTACTTTTGACTTATCATATGCAATGAGATGTACCTTTGAAAATGTGCTATGAACCATTTTAATATTATCTAATCCACCCATGGCTAATAGGATGTGTTCCACACTTCTTTGCTTATTACCTATTGTGATAAAATCCATCGCAAAGGATTTATAGTAATGATGTGTAATAAATGCCATGATTATGAAACTTGCTCCACCAACCATGAATAGTTGCCAAACACGCTCACTTAATAATGGATTTCTTAGGTATAAAAATGTATGTAGTCCATTCCCAGGTAATAGGAAATTAGTTCCTGTAAATGAAATTGGTCCTAAACTTATGCTTAAAGCTGATGTTACCGCAAAAACCATTGAACTGACAATGATATAGATTATATAAAGTAGCGGTGCTGCCAACACTAAGAAGACTTCGAATGGTAATCTAAATCCAATTAGAATAGAGGCTAAAGTTAAGAGTATAAACATGTTGCGATAGCGTCTGGTGTCAAATTTGTCACTAAATTGAAAGTAGATGCCCCAGAGTACCGCAGGAATCATAAACATCTGAATAACATACCACCCACTCATAAATCGACCTACTCCAGTAGGGATAATACCACTAGCAATCTGAGCATTCCAAATATTAACATCTCCTAATATGAGTGTTCCTGCAGGATTAATCCATGAACCACCTAGAGTTGAGAACCAAAAGTTTGTATATAATACTGATTGTAGATTTATTAAGATAAGCACATGTTCCAACATTCCATATATGAATAAATTGACAGGATTCGTAATGTCTTGAGCGATAAACTTCATAACAGCTTCAATTCCCATAATCACCCATGGCCAACCTAATACAACTAAATAACCAATAACGACGCTAAGTAGGATTGTATATAGGATTACCCATGTATCACTATCGATAAATCCAGTAAATCCATATGGAATTCTTCTTTTCGCAATTCCAATACTTAACTTAACAATTTGATAAGACAATAATGTCATGACTAATCCTAATTGAACAGGTTGACTTACAAAATCTGTAGAAGATAGAGTTAAGTTGAATAACCCAAAAGCATACTGATTGGATATTTGTGAGAGTGGAATAAATAATGTCATTGAGTATATAATGATTCCACTTATAATGGAAGCCACAACAGCCCCAGAATGTTTTAGTTTTCTTTGAGCCAATGACACGAGCACAACAAAAGGGAATAATTGAATCAAGAACACTAAAATTAATCGAGTTATTCCAAAGAGTCTTATTGCTCTCACTGTATCAAAGCGAATGACATTCGAAATAATTGGAATAGCAAATGATCCCACTACTCCATAGATTAAAGTAAGTATTAAATAGTATTTGAGCGATGCGCTCATGCCATCAAATAAACTGTGCCATCTTTTCATGCAAATACCTCGCGATTATGATACCATTTATACCAAAGACTGACAATCAAAGAAAGGAGTATCCATGACACCAACTCGACTTAATGAGACATCACGATCGTTTAAAATTGATTGGATGCTCGTTATTTTAATACTTTTATTAGCTGCAGTATCGATTGTAGCTATTTTTGGTGCAATTCCACTTACTCCATCTTGGGTTAATGGACAAGATTTACTCATTAAGCAGGTAATGTGGTACGTATTAGGGTTTATTACACTTGGTTTCTTAATCTTTATGGGAGTAGATCGATTATTCTCTATGTCTCATATCTTTTATTGGATACTTATTGTGTTGCTAGGTTTACTGATTCTTGATTCATTTATTAATTTACCACTTATTGCTCCAATTAATGGTGCACGTGCTTGGATTCAAATTCCTGGAGTCGGTACTATCCAACCTAGTGAGTTCATGAAGATAATTCTTATTATTCGGGCATCTGAAATCATTCATTCCCATCAACAGTATAATTTGAAAATGAGTTATGCTAATGATTTTGTTCTATTCTTAAAGATTGCAAAGATTCTGTGGCTTCCATTGATTCTCATTGTTCTTCAACCTGACACAGGCATACCTATAATAATCGTGGTTTCCCTCATCGTCATGCTTGCGATGTCCTCAATTAAGCCTCAATGGCTGATTATAGGTGGTTTCACCGCATTTATTAGTCTCGCTGGTTTCATCTTTCTATTTGAATCAAATCCTGAACTTCTAGGAAGATTAATGGGTGGGTCGTATAAGTTAACGCGTTTTTATGGTTGGTTACATCCTGAGAAATATATCCTAACATGGGGGGCTCAATTGTATACAGCCCTAATGGCTATTGGGTCTGCTGGTTTCACTGGTCATGGAGCAGCCACTTTAGCTATCTCATTTGCAGAACCTCAAAATGACTTTATATTTGCTGTAATCGCAAAGAATTATGGACTTATAGGTGTAGGGATTACAATGATAGTTAGTTTATTATTCAACTTAAAACTTCTATTTGTAGCCTTGAATTATGATGGTTTAAAAGAGAAGTATATGGTTGCTGGATTACTTGGAATGCTATTCTTCCAACAAATCCAGAACATGGGAATGGTTGTAGGATTATTTCCTATTACCGGTATTACTCTTCCACTTATTTCTGCTGGTGGATCAAGTTTATTATCTTATATGATCCCGCTTGCAGTAATCTTTCATATGAGTAGTGAGAACAAAAATAAAACGGTCCACTAGAACAAACAGTGGAGCCGCTTAATATATGATGTAGGTCGATATCTCGCCATATTGACCTTTTTATCGCTTGTTTTGATTTCTACTTTCGATGCTTGTTCTAAATCAATAACATGATAATCGTAAAGTATCTTAGCCCCTTCGAAGTTATCGGAGATAAGGGTAATTACTGTATCTTTAGGTAGCACTAGTGGTGAGCCAATTGATTGATAGGCTTTATGATGAATTCCTGCAATCTCAGTAAGTTGTAGAACATCAACTCCTGGCGCAATAATTGCACCTTTTAATGATCGATTATATGCAGTTGATCCTGCTTGTCCACTGACACACAAGCCATTGCCTCTAAATATCTCCATCATTTCATGATTGATATAAACATTAATTTCTTGAGTTCTTACTATATTTTCTACACGTATTTCATTTAACGCTTCAAGTGTTGTAACGCTTTGATCATGAGTGATTTTTACTTCAATTAAATGGGTACTTTCAACGATAGGTTCTTGATGCAGTAAATGATCAATCAAAGTGTCTATTTCTTCTGCTTCATAGTCTGTAAAAAACCCTAAAGTGCCTGTATGCAGACCTACAAAAACAACATCACTTAAGTGTTTAAATTGATGTACAGCATGTAGAAATGTCCCATCACCACCTACAGTTATGACACATTGTGGATTTTTTGAGTCAATTTCCTTATTTTCAGATAAAAGAGACTGTGTTATCTTTTGATATAGTTTTTTAGATATATTATCCTCTTTTTCGACAATATAGAACCGTTGCATGGCATTTACTTCCTTTTTAACTGATGATATTGTATCATACCGATAGAAGGTTGTGGTTATGGAAAAAACAGTCGAGATTGAATACAAGACATTTGTAAGTGGTGAAGCTGCTAGTTCCTTGTTGGCTCAAGGTGTCTTTAAAAATGGACAACTTCAAACAAATTTCTATTATGATACTCAAGATATGGCGTTCACAAAGCAACAAGGTGTTTTGAGAATTCGTGAAAAGAACGATACTTTTCGCTTTACCGCAAAAATTAGACAAGAAAGTCATATTGATGAGTTCGAATGTGATTTGAATGATTTAAATATTAATAATGATGAAATATTAAAGTTTACTTCCTCTTATACTGACGTAACAGAATTCGAATATCTTGGGAAGACAACGACCTATCGTTATACATACGAAGATGAATTCGGGGTTTGGTGTTTGGATTTTAATGTATTTAAGTTTACTTCTGATATTGAAATGGAATTTGAACTTCATGAAGGAATTCTAGATGCCTTTGATCATTATATTAAGCAACTAACTCAATGGGGAATTAAGCATAATCCTTCACTCTCGAAATTTCAACGTCTATTAAAAGAACAGGATAGCCTTTAAGGGCTATCCTTTTACTTAATTGCTAATAAACCTAAGCTTTCACATGCTTTCAAATGCTTTGAATTCCATTCTTGACAATAAATACTAATATTTACATCGATTTTTGCTTCTTCGCATAATGTTTGAATGAGTTTTGCTTTACCTATAATCGCAAAGAAAGGTTCATCTTTAAGTGTTGGTGAAATAGGTATTACACAAGATTTTGATTCCTTGTGAAAATATACTGTTTTCACTTCTTTGACTGGTTTAAATTGAGGATGAGATTCAACGAATTGCTTATGATGCTTTAAAAGTGTTGATTGAGGATGGAATAGTTCTAAGACAAAGTATGATAGTAGTGTCTCAATATAATCAAGTTCAAATGTGGATTCATTCATATCATGATCTAAAGCGAATTGCCACGAATTGATTCCAATTTCTTTTGCCTTATCAAGTATCTTTAGAGTTAAAGAAACACCTTCTTTATCTAAGTACATAAAACTTTCCAAGTTTCGTGAGACCAACTCATCAATTTCAGATAAGTATAACGGTGAGTTAAAGAACACAAGTTCATCAAGAAATAATCCATTTAAAGATTTTGGAAGTACATTTTGCTTTGAAGCTTTTTTAATTGCTTCTTTAAAATCTAATTCATTCTCATACCCATTGAGGTGTTGGTAGAGTTTCCACATCTTGTTTACGCTACATGTGGTTGTTGAGACAAGTTTTCCGTATCCAACTAATCCCTTTTCTCGTGTTTTGGGATGTTCACTTCCTTTTGCGAGAAAGAATAAGTAATCACCTTGTTTAAATTTTGTAAATTGCTTTGCATTTGTGAGTCGCCAAAAGTTCATCGTTTGATGACCAAATAGGCGATGATAATCAATCATTTTAATGTCACAAATGTACGCGATTGATGCCATTAGAATAACCCGACTATATGTCCTTTTTCATCAATATCCATATTCTCTGCTGCAGGTATTTTTGGAAGTCCTGGCATTGTCATAACATCTCCAGTTAGCGCAACAACAAAGCCTGCACCAGCTGAAATTCTCAATTCCTTAATAGTTACTTCAAAATCTCTTGGTCTTCCTAAGCGTTTAGGATCATCGCTTAATGAATATTGGTTTTTAGCCATACATACATTTAGATTATTGTATCCTAATTCTAAAATTGTGATTAGTTCTTGTTGAGCTCTTTCACTGAAGTTTACAGCACTTGCTCCATAAATGGTTTTTGCAATTGTTTCAATTTTTTCTTTTATTCCAAACACTTCTTTTAATAGTGGTTTAAATGTACTTGGTTTTTCGCACTCATGAACTACTGCTTCTGCTAGTTCAATTGCTCCTTGGCCACCTTTTGCCCAAGATTCATTAATGACTGCTTTAACTCCTGATCGTTTGCACCACTCCATAAGAGTTTTAAGTTCTTCTGTGGTATCTGAATTGAAGCGATTAATAGCTACTACAACAGGAACTTTATAAAGTGAAAGATTTTCGAGGTGTTTCCCAAGATTTTCTGTTCCTTTTAAGAGTGCTTCGATATTTTCTTGACCTAAATCTTCAAATAGTACCCCACCATTGAGTTTTAATGCCCGAACAGTCGCGACTAACACAATGGCATTAGGCTTAATTTTTGCAACATCACATTTAATATCCATAAACTTCTGAGCACCTAAGTCTGCGCCAAATCCTGCTTCTGTAACAACATAGTCAGCAAGTTTAAGAGCTAGTTTAGTTGCGATGATTGAATTACATCCATGTGCAATATTTGCGAATGGTCCCCCGTGAATAATCATTGGCGTGTGTTCAAGCGTTTGAACAAGATTAGGCTTAATTGCATCTTTCATAATCATTGCAACTGCACCCGCAATCTTTAAATCTTTAACAGTGATCACTTGGCCTTCAGTATTGTATCCAATAATTACTCGATTAACACGTTTTTTGAAATCTTCTAGTGAAGATGATAAGCATAAAATAGCCATGATTTCGGAAGCAACAGTAATATTGAATCCGTCTTTTCTAATTACACTTCGTTTGTCAGGTCTACCAATTTCGATTTCTCTTAAAGAGCGATCATTCATATCCATTGCTCGTTTGAAAACAATTCGATTAGGATCAATGTTTAGAGCATTTCCATGATATAGATGATTGTCTATCGAAGCTGAAATGAGGTTGTTGGCAGTGGTGATTGCATGCATATCCCCATTAAAATGTAGGTTTATATCATCCATAGGAACCACTTGAGCAAATCCGCCTCCAGTAGCACCACCTTTCATACCAAAAATTGGTCCTAAAGACGGTTCTCTTAATGCTCCAATAACTTGCTTGTTAATTTGAGCCAATCCATCACAAAGACCAACGGTTGTTGTTGATTTACCTTCACCCGCTTTTGTAGGATTTATTGCGGTTACAAGTATCAATTTACCATCATTAGACGTTTCAACTTTATCAAACAATCTCAAATCAATTTTTGCACGATGTTTTCCATACATCTCGATAAATTCCATATCAATCTTTGCTTTGCGAGCAATTTTCTCAATGGGATACATTTCGTTTTCTTGTGCAATTTGAATATCTGGTTTCATACTATATTTTTTTCCTTCCCTCAATAGCTTTCATTAGGGTTAAATCATCAATATAATCTAGTAGTCCACCCATTGGTAGACCCGATGCTAGTCTTGTCACATCACATTTGCTATCTTTTAGTCTTTTTGATATGTACATTGCAGTTGTTTCCCCTTCGACATTGGGGTTTGTAGCAACAATTACTTCCTTTACAGAGTCATCACAGCGCATTATTAGGCTTTCGATGTTGATATCGGATGGTAAAATCCCTTTCATCGTCGATATCACACCATGTAAGACATGATATACTCCTTGATACTGTCCACTTCTTTCAATAGCTATAACGTCCTTAGGGCTACCAACTACACAAATAATACTGTGATCTCTTTGTGGATTCGAGCATATATCACATGTTTCTTCTTGAGAATAGTGAGCACACACATTACACCGAATAATACTTTTATGAACATCAATTAAAGCATTAACCAAAGGTTCAATATCTTGATCTTTTCTCTCAAGAATATCTAATGCGAATCTCTCAGCACTTTTATTTCCAACTCCTGGAAGTTTTTTTAGTTCTTCAATGAGTTTTTGTAATGATTTTGGGTACATGTTAATCCTCGATAACTACTTCAACATGATGTCCTACTACCTCTTTAAGTTTAAGTTGTAGTTTTTGATCATCATCAAGCACATCGACTTCGTCCAAAGTAATGTGAATTGGTGGTGGTAGTTGTCCTTTTTTATCACGAATCTCCATAAAAATTGATAATGCTACAGACCATTCGAATTTTGTGACACAAATAAGTTTTTTACTTACTTTAAACATCTCTAAAGTGAACTCCTTAATAAGAGGTTCTAGTTGAGGGTCTGAAATCATATGCTTTTCTTCTTCAATATCTACTATTACAACTATAAACGTCGTTGAACTAAGTTTAATTGTTGAAGATTGTAGTAATCGAGCTAGCTTAGCAAATTGGAGGTGATGTAAATATGGTTTCATTTTCCATAGTTTCTCATCATTAACTCTTATTTCCTTATCCGCTGTCTGCATTAAACCTAGTAGTAGATCTGTTGTAGATGCTGACTTATCGCTTTGATTTGATTGGACGTCAAAAAGATTGTCCATTAAATCAGTTTCGTTTGGTTTGGATTGTACTTCTTTGATATCTTCTTCTTCTTTTTCAACTTCTGTGGCTTCTGTGTTTAAATCATCAGTTGCACTTTCAATCATTTCTTCTTCTGCTTCTTCAACTACCTCTTTAAATGGTTCATCATCCAACAATGAGATTACATCATCTTTTAAATCATCCTGTTTAGAAATTGTTTCTGGAACACTTTCAACTTTAGCGATTATTGGTTCTTTAGTTATAACTTTACTTGGAACTTCTTTTACCTTCGCAGTATCTACTACTTGAATATTTTGACTTTGAAGATGATGAACCATTTTTAGTAGTGCGACTTCAAAATATGAAATTGAATTGCTAGATAAACGATACTTATCAAGCGTGTCCATAAGTATATCCATAAATTCAATACTTTGATCTGCTGTAAAGTAGTTATTCAATTTCTGAGCTTCTTCAACTGACAACACAGAGAGATTCTCACTTGATTGTGTAAAATAATAAATCAAACCATCTTTTAAGCATTCAATGAGATCTACAGTTAATTTTTTAATATCATGGCTCTTTATTGTAACTTCTTTTAAGAAATCAAGTATTTCTTTAACTTGGCGTAGTGAAATAACTTTGAGTAAGTCTATCTTTTCTTGGGTTGTGGTTAATCCATAAACTTGATAAACATCATTCATTTTAATGTTTTTCCCACTAAATGCGATGACTTGTTCCAAAATAGATAAAGCATCTCTTAATCCACCGTCTGCAAGTTGAGCAATTAAACGTGTTACTCCCTTTTCAGCAGTAATAACTTCTTCGATTAGTATCTTATCCAGTCTATCTTGAATCTCAAACATTGATACCTTAGTGAAGTCAAATCGTTGGCATCGAGATATGATTGTAGGGATAACTTTATGTGGTTCTGTGGTTGCTAAAATGAACATTACATGCGAAGGAGGTTCTTCAAGTGTCTTAAGTAACGCATTAAAGGCTCCTGTTGTAAGCATGTGAACTTCATCGATAATATAAACTTTCATCTTAAGTTCTAAAGGAGCATATTTTACTTTATCAATTAACTCTCTAATTTCATCTACACCATTGTTGCTTGCAGCATCTATTTCAATAATGTCAGGGTGATTCCCTTTATTAATTGATTGACATGAAGCACAAATCTCACATGGTTTTGATTCTTGAGATAAACAGTTGATCGCTTTTCCAAGAATCTTAGCAACGGTTGTTTTCCCTGTTCCTCTTGGACCAGAAAAGAGATAAGCATGACTTAGCTTATTTGTTTTAATTGCGTTTTGTAATGTTACGACGATATGTTGTTGTCCAACTACTTCTTCAAATGTTTGAGGACGATACATTCTATATAGAGCTTTGTATGCCATGGTTTACCATCCTTGCGTACTCCCATTATAGCAAAAATATACACACATAAAAACAATAGCCGTGCGACTATTGCTTACTTTTTTCTTTTTATTTGGAAGAAGGACTGAAGTAAATGCTGTGACTTCTCACTTAATATGCCTGAGGTAATATAAGGGTAATGATTAAACCCTTTAATTAGATTAGAATCAAAACAACCACCATATGCTCCGAATTTTTCATCACTCAACCCAAACACTACATGAGAAATCCTAGCTTGTTGAATTGCACCCGCACACATCATACAAGGTTCTAATGTTACCACTAAGGTGCAGTCATTCAATCTCCAATCATTTACTTCTTCGTTCGCCTTTTTTATTGCCAGAATTTCTGCATGACTACACGCTTGTTGATAATGTTCTTTTTGATTGTGTGCTCTTGCAATAATTTTTCCTTCTTTAAGAATGACACAACCAACAGGCACTTCGTTACTATCAAATGCCTTCTGAGCTTCAATTAATGCTTCTTGCATTGCTTCTGTATGTTTCATTGTTTACTCCTATAAAAAAAGCCACCACACATAGCAGAGCCACCTTAAGGCTGCTGTCTTCCGACCCTGACCTGGTTCGATGGATGCTATTGCGGTAGCATTATTTATTATACATGTTTATTATTTTTTTACAATCTTTTCTAGTCCACCAAAATATGGTCTTAAGACTTTTGGAATCGTGACTGACCCATCTTCATTTTGGTAATTTTCAAGAATTGCTGCTACAGTACGTCCAACCGCAAGTCCTGATCCATTTAATGTATGCACAAACTCAGGTTTTGATTTCTCATCTCTTTTAAAACGAATATTAGCACGTCTTGCTTGAAAATCCTCAAAACTTGAACAACTTGAAATTTCGCGATATCCTCCAAATGAAGGCAACCAAACTTCAATATCATAAGTTAAAGCACTCGCAAAGCCCATATCCCCTGTACAAAGTAGCATCGTACGATAAGGTAATTCTAGTTGTTTTAGAATTTCTTCTGCGTTAAGTGTGAGTTTTTCAAGTTCTTCAACTGAATCTTCAGGTTTAACAAACTTAACAAGTTCAACTTTGTTAAACTGATGTTGACGAATAATTCCACGAGTATCTTTACCAGCTGCTCCTGCTTCTGCTCGGAAACAAGGAGTATATGCTGTATAGAATATTGGTAAGTCTTCCAATGATAAAATCTCATTTGCGTGATAGTTTGTTACTGGTACTTCCGCAGTAGGGATTAAGTAATAGCCAAAAGGTTCAACTTTAAATAGGTCTTCTTCAAATTTTGGTAACTGTCCCGTTCCATACATGCTTGTGGCGTTTACCATGAATGGCGGTAACATTTCTTCATATCCATGTTGTGAAGTATGAAGATCAAGCATAAAGTTGATTAATGCACGTTCAAGTTTTGCTCCATGTCCTTTGTAAACTGTAAATCTAGACCCGGTAAGTTTTGCCCCACCCTCAAAATCTAGTATTCCAAGCCCGGTACCGATTTCCCAATGAGCTTTTGGAGTGAAATTAAATGTTGGTATAACTCCATTTTTGCGAACTTCAAGATTGTCTTCTTCACCTTTACCAACAACCACTGTTTCACGTGGAACATTTGGGACAACTGAAAGAGTATTCTTGATAAAATCTTCAATTTCGAATAATTCTTTATCTATTGTTGAGATTCTTTCATTAGCATTTGAAACTTCAAGCATTAAAACTGAAGAATCTTCCCCTTGTTTCTTTAAAAGACCAATTTTTTTGGAAGATTCATTTCTAAATTGTTTTAAACTCTCAACTTCTTGTAAAAGTGTTCTTCTTTTTTCATCTTGTTTTACTACATCATGTAAAAAAGCGAAATCTTGACCTCGAGTGTTCAAACGGTCAATAATCTCTTGGGTATTCTCTCTAATTTGTTTGATATCTAACATACGATTCTCCTATGTTTCACGTGAAACAATATATGGGTATTCTAACACTTAAGTGAATAAAAATGAAGTTGCATTATGATGCAACTTCACTTTCTTCGAGTTCTAGACCATTTTGTATGATTGCAATTGCTGAAACTTTAGCAGCTTCGTCAACACGTATTAGTTTCACACCTTGTGCTGCACGACCATATGTTCCAACATCATTTAAGCTAATTCTAATAACTTGACCTAAATCAGTAACGATTAGAATGTCTTCATCTCCATTTACAGCTCTAACAGAAACCAATTTACCATTCTTTTCAGTGATAGAGACTGTTTTGACACCCTTACCACCACGATTAGTTAGTCGATAATCATCTAAAGGACTCTTTTTGCCATATCCTTTTTCAGTTACCGATAAAATAAACAATCCTTCTTTATCAGTTGTTAAGCCAATAAGTTCTTGTCCGTCAGGATTAAATCCTTTAACTCCCATCGCAGTTCGACCTGTAGGTCTTAAACCGCTCTCATGGAATTTAACAGCTTTACCATTATTTCCAGCAAGAATGATTAAATCTTCACCGGTTGTTGGTTTAACTGCAACAAGTTCGTCACATTCATTAAGTGATATCGCAATTTTCCCATTTTGACGTATTGAATCAAATTGATCCAAATTAACACGTTTTGTAAGTCCATTTTTGGTTGCGAACACTAAATATTTGAATTCAGTTTCTTTTTTAACCGGAACTAACGCTTTTACTCGCTCATTTTTATCTAAATTTAACAAGTTAACAACAGGAAGTCCTTTTGATACACGACTTGCTGACGGAACGTGGAATCCACGAATACGATAAACCTTTCCAAAATTTGTGAAGAGCATGAGTGAATCATGGGTTGACATATGAATGAATTGATCAACAATATCATCCGTATTGGTTGTCATCCCTTTGATACCTTTTCCTCCTCTATTTTGAGTCTGGAATGTATCTGCAGTTGTTCTCTTTATGTATCCATTGAGTGTTAAAGCAATTACAACGTCTTCAACTGGGATCAAATCTTCATCAAGAACATCATCATGACTATCCATAATCTCTGTTCGTCTTTCATCAGCAAAACGACGTTTAATCTCTGAAAGTTGTTGCTTGATAATATCATAAACGCGTTGTTCATTAGCTAAGATATCACGATAATCAGCAATAGATAGTTGTAACTCATTGTACTCAGCTTCAATTTTTCCACGTTCTAAGCCTGTTAGACGTTTTAAACGCATGTCTAATATTGCTTTTGATTGTATTTCGCTTAATCCAAACTCACTAATCATTGAGTTTATTGCTTCTTCATCATCCATAGAAGCACGTATAATCGCAATAATTCGATCAATGTTATCTAAAGCAATTCGTAATCCTTCCAAAATGTGAGCACGATCAAGTGCTTTATTGAGTTCAAACTGAGTTCTACGGCGCACTACATCGATTTGGTGGGCGATATAATGCTTCAAAACATCTTTTAAACCCAATTGTTTAGGATTGCCATTCACTAATGCTAAAGTATTTATACCAAATGTAGTTTGAAGGGCAGTCATACGATAAAGTTGGTTCAATAATACTTCTGCTTGAACATCTTTTCGTGTTTCAATAACAACACGAATACCATGGCGGTTTGATTCATCACGTAAATCTGTAATCCCTTCAATCAATTTATCTCGTACAAGTCCTGCAATTTTCTCAACTAGGTTCGCTTTATTAACTTGATAAGGAATTTCACTTACAATAATTTGTTTTTTCCCATTAGCAAGCTCATGAATATCAACTTTTGAGCGAACTGTTACAGATCCACGACCTGTTTCAAACGCAGAATGTATCCCAGAGCGACCCATAATGATCCCACCTGTAGGAAAATCGGGTCCATGAATAATTTCCATTAACTCAATAGTTGTTAAGTCAGGGTTGTCAATAATTGCCATTGTAGCATCAATGGTCTCTCCTAAATTATGAGGTGGAATATTTGTTGCCATACCTACAGCAATCCCTGTTGCTCCATTAACTAAGAGATTTGGGAAATATGAAGGCATAACTACTGGTTCTTTTTCTTCACCATCATAGTTATCCATGAAATCAATTGTGTCTTTATTTATATCCTTAACAAGTTCCATGGCAATTTTTGACATTCTTGCCTCGGTATAACGCATTGCTGCTGCACTATCTCCATCAATTGAACCAAAGTTTCCGTGTCCATCAACAAGCATATGTCGATATGAAAAGTCTTGGGCCATACGTACCATTGTTTCATAGACAGCAGAATCACCATGTGGGTGATATTTACCAATAACTTCCCCGACAATACGTGCAGATTTCTTAAATGCCTTGTCACTATGCATTCCTAGGTCATTCATGGCATATAAAATACGGCGGTGAACAGGTTTTAAGCCATCACGAACATCAGGTAAAGCACGTGCTACAATCACTGACATTGCATAATCAAGAAATGAAGCTTTCATTTCTGTTGCGATATTAATATTCTTAATCTTTTGATCAGTCATGATTGCTCCTTTCTAGATATCTAAATTCTTAACAAATCGTGCGTTATCTACAATAAATTCTCTTCTTGGTTCAACATCGTCTCCCATAAGCATTTCGAAGACTGCGTCAGCTTCTATAGCATTATCGATATCGACTTGAATTAACGTTCTTACTTCAGGATCCATTGTTGTCTCCCATAACTGCTCAGGATTCATTTCCCCTAAACCTTTATAACGCTGAATATTTATTTTATCTGTACCAAAATCAAGTTTTACTTCCTCAAGTTCTGCATCAGAATAAGCATATCGGACTGTTGTGCCTTTAGATACTTTATAAAGTGGTGGTTGAGCAATAAAAATATGACCTGCTTCAATAAGTGGTTTAAGAAAGCGGTAAAAGAACGTCAATATTAGGGTACGAATATGAGAACCATCGACATCAGCATCGGTCATAATAACGATTTTATGATATCGAAGTTTATCTAAGTCCATTTCATCACCAAATCCACAACCAAATGCAGTTATCATTGAACGAATTTCATTATTATCAAATACTTTATGTCTTTGTGCCTTTTCAACGTTAATAACCTTACCTCTTAAAGGTAAAATTGCTTGAAATTCGCGATTTCGCCCTAGTTTTGCTGATCCTCCCGCGGAATCTCCTTCCACAAGATAGATTTCAGAGATAGTTGAGTCGTTTGTAGAACAATCCGCTAGTTTTCCAGGTAAAGAAGATATTTCTAATGCCCCTTTACGACGAGTTAATTCACGTGCTTTTTTAGCAGCTAAGCGAGCTTTGGATGCAATAATTGATTTTTCGATGACTGTTTTTGCTTGACTAGGATTTTCTAAAAGAAATCTTTCAAATTGTCCTGACATAACATTAGAAACGATACGTCTTACCTCAGCATTACCAAGTTTAGTCTTTGTTTGTCCTTCATATTGAGGATCTGGATGTTTTACTGAGATAATTGCAGTTAGTCCTTCTCGAACATCTTCACCAATAAGTGCATCTTCATCTTTTTTGATGAAATTGTTTTCTTTAGCATATTGATTAATCAAGCGAGTTAAAGTGGATCTAAATCCTTCTTCGTGTGTTCCACCTTCATGAGTATTAATGTTGTTACAGAAAGAATAGACATTTGAAGCATAACCATCGTTATATTGCATAGCAACTTCAACAATTATATTTTCTTCTTCTCCTTCAACATAAATAACATCATTATGGATTGGTGCTTTGTTTTTATTGAGGAATTCTACATACTCTCTAATTCCTCCTTCATAATAATACTCAACAGAAGCTAAATTCTCATCATCTCTTTCATCAAACAATGAAATCTTGATCCCTTTGTTTAAGAAAGCGATTTGTCTGAGTCGATCTCTTATAGTTTCGTAATTATACGTTGTTGTTTCTGTAAATACTGTTGGGTCTGCTTTAAAAATAACAATTGAACCTCGTTTGTCTGTAGTTCCAATTAAAGTTACTGGTCCTGTTGATTTTCCGCCATGTTCAAAACGTTGAAAATGAATTTTTCCACCTTGATGAACATAAACTTCTAAGTATTCTGAAAGAGCATTAACAACTGATGCTCCAACACCATGAAGTCCACCAGAAACTTTGTAAGCTCCACCACCAAACTTCCCACCAGCGTGTAGGATAGTAAAAATTGTTTCAATTGTTGATAATCCTGTCTTTTCATGAATCCCTACAGGAATTCCACGACCATTGTCTTCAACTGAAATAACATTGTCTTTCAATATTTTAACAATTATGTGGTTAGCATAACCTGCTAAGGATTCATCAATAGCATTATCTATAATTTCCCAGACTAAATGATGTAAGCCACGCTCAGAAGTCGTACCAATGTACATCCCTGGGCGTTTTCTTACAGCTTCTAGTCCTTCCAACACCTGTATATCTTCAGATGTATATGAATGTTCAACTTTTTCCATCATAACTACTCCTTTACCAACTCTCCGTTTTTTACGGACAATACAGAATATTTCTCTTTAGACCATAACTGAATATGTGACCTATCTGTTGTCGTCACAATCGTTTGGCATGTATCAGGTAAAAACTCGATAAACCTTCTTCTTTTAGCTTCATCAATCTCAGAAAATACATCGTCTAATAACAATATTGGATATTCTTTTGTGATTTCCTTGATATATTGAATTAAACATAGTTTTAAAGCTATAATCATCATTCTCTTTTGCCCTTGTGAAGCAATTTGAATGATGTCTTGACTATTTATTCTAACACTTAAATCATCTTTATGTATTCCTACTTGAGTAGACTTAAATATTAAATCCTTTGGTAATGCTTGTTTGTATAGATTTCTTAACTCTTCTTCAACATTTTCTGAATCGCCTACACAACTTTCTAAAGAAATCTCAATTTCCCAATTATATTCTTGAACTAGATCTTGAAACAACTTAGGGATATGTTTGTTTATATAGTGAATAAAGTTGCGTCTGTACTTGATAATTATAAGTGAAACCATAATTAACTGTTCATCTAGTGTTTCAATGTACACTTTATCAACTGAAGATTGTTTAAGAGTGTTATTTCTTTCTTTGAGGAGCTTGTTGTAATTGAATAAGCTATTCACAAACTCAGGAAACAATTTTGATAGTTCTGTATCAATAAATCTTCTTCTTGCTTTTGGAGATCCATCAAATAGGAATAAATCGTATGGAGAGAAAAGTACAGTATTAACTAAACCAATAAACTCTTTGTTTGTGGTAAATGACTTGTTGTTTTCAAATAGATATTTACCATCTTTGTTAATTACTATCTTAAGTTGCTTTCTTATTTGATTAACTTCAAATATACCAATGATTCTAGTTAATAATTGATCATGTTGAATACAAAGTTGATCGTCTTTTACTCTAAACGATCTAGAGGTTGAACAATAATGAATAGCTTCAAGTATATTTGTTTTTCCTTGACCGTTTTCACCCACCAAAACAGTGACATTTGTGTCAAAATTTATCAATAAATTATCAATATTTCTGTAATGTGTCAGTGATATTTGTTCAATCTTCATTTATTAATATCCAGATTTCTTTTCCTATTCTTATTTGGTCTTGATGTCTTAGTTTACGTCCACGCCTATCGTCGACTTCTTCATTAATAAATACTCGATTAAACGACAAAAAAAGTTTAGCATCTGATCCAGAATCAATTAAATCAACTTTTTTAAGAAATTGACCTAAAGTGATATATTCACCTGTAAAAATTACTTTTTTCATTTTTTCTCCATTAATCACTAAAGAAGCCCTTTAGGGCTTACATTAGTTTTTAGTTATATGTTCTTACTGGAAGAACTAATTGTAATACTGAGTCATCTTCATTGGTCTTTAACACAAATGGTTTCATATCACCACTGAACTCTATTTTGACTATTGCTCCAGATAAAGCTCTAATTGCATCAAACACATATTTTCCTGAGAATGAAATTTCAAATGGTCTACCTGTGTATTCAATTGGCACAATTTTTTCTTTTGAATAACCAACTTCTTGTGATCTTGAAGATATCATTATTTCTGAATCAGATGCTGACAGTTTAATAATCGAAATACCTTCACTCTTAATGAATGACGCACGATCAATCGCATTTAATAAATCACGTGAATCAACAATTAATGTATGTTCAAATATTTGTGGTATCAAACGAGAAGTTTCTGGATATTGACCATCAATTAATCGAGATTGAATTACAACATTATCAACCCAAAACTGAATTTTCTTTTCAGAAATGCAAACTAAAATATCAGTTTCTTTTTCAATTGATTTAGAAATCTCAGAAAGTGCTTTAGTTGGGATAGTAATATTAAAATTATCACCTTCTCTGAGTTCAATTACTTTTTTCGCTAATCGATAACTATCAGTTGCAACACATTCAAGTTTACCAGATTCTTTTTTAAAATTAACTCCAGTTAAAACAGGACGTGTTTCTTTGTCAGAAGCTGCAAATGATGTTTGATTGATAATTTTTAGAAGTTGAGATGCAGCTAAAGTAAATTGATTTGAAGGTTTGTTGAAATCAATGAGTGGAAAGTCAACTGACTTTTGCCCATTAATATTGAATTCAGCATTATATCCTGAAATTTTTGTAAGTGTACCATCAACCACTTCAATGTGTATTTCATCTGAATCAATTTTTCTTACTATTTCAAGTATATATTTTGCTTCCAAAACAATTGAACCTGGTTCATTGATTTCTAAGACAAAATCATTTTCATGAGATTTCAATATTTTTTGAATTGAAACTAATGAATCACTTGCTGTAAGTAAAATTTGATCAGTTAAAACATCAATCTTAATTCCTGATAATGCTGGTAATGGCGAATTAGCAGATACAGCTCTACCCACAATAGATAATGCATTAAAGAAGTATCGCTTTGAAATTCTGAAATCCATAGGTTTTTCTCCCTTTATATCTTTTTTAAAGATAATTATTATTAAGGCTGTTGAAATTGTGGAAAACACAATTAAATCAACTTATAATGCCTATATTTTACCACTTTTTAATGTTAATTAAAAGTGAATAAAAATGTTGAAAACTACTTAAGCTGTTTTTCTATATCCAATATTGCTGAAGATAAAGTAAAATCAGTTTTTAATAACTTTTCTATCTTCTCACACGAACTCATTACAGTAGAATGATCTCTGTTTCCAAACTCATCACCAATTTTAGAAAAAGGCAAATCAAGATATTTACGACATAAATACATTGAGATATGACGAGCGTTGGATATATTCTTAGTTCTTGACTTGGAAACAAGTTGTTGACGTGTTAAACCATAGTAATCAGAAACAATTCTTTTTATCTTATTTGCATTTAAATCGTTTTTATCAGTGTAATTCTGACCTTTAAATGCAGAAAGAGCAGTTTTTAGGTCAATCTGTCTGTTTTGTCCAAAATTGATTGAATAAAACATGATTCTGTTTAAAGCACCTTCTAATTTTCTAATATCAGAAGAAAAATCTCTAGCTATAAAATTAATAACTTCATCATCTACAAGATCAGGTTCAAGTGATTGATGTTCCATCTTTGATTTAAGTATAGCAACAGCAGTTTCAAATTCAGGAGAATCTACACCTACAGATAATCCTGATGAGAATCTTGAAATTAAACGATCTTCTAAACCCTTAATTTCGTGTGGATGACGATCTGAAGTTATAACAATTTGCTTTTTATGATTAACTAAATCATTAAAAATATGGAAAAAGATTTCGTGAGACTTTTCTTTTCCTGCCAAAAATTGAACATCATCCATTAATAAGACGTCTACATTCAATAATTCACGTTTAAAATCTTCAATCGAATTATTCTTAATAGAAGATACAACTTTACTTACAAAATCACTTGATGTTGTATAATGAACCTTCTTCCCAGGGTGATTAACAATTACATAATTACCAATTGCATTAAGTAAATGTGTTTTACCAAGTCCAGAATTACCATATATGAACAAAGGATTATAAAACTTACCAGGCATATAGGCGCACGCGATTGCTGCAGACCGTGATTCTTTATTGCTTGTACCTTCAATAAAAGTATCAAAAGTGTAACTCGAAATGAGTGTTGAAGATTCATTTGAAATCAAAGTATTCTTTGGTGTAGTATCAACTTCATTTTCAAGTAAGATAGTACAACCGATTTGCTTATTTAGAAAAGATGAAAGAACTTCAGAGATGAGATTTTCGTTCTGTGTCAAAATAACTTTATGAAGTTTTGTTTTAACTATTACATTCGCCTTAGAATCATTTAAGCTATTTAATGAGGTGTCTTCAAAATACTGATTGAACACAATACTCTCGATTAAATTATTAGTTTTAATGTGATTCAGGCACTTGGACCATAGATCATCTAGGTATACTTGACTTAACGACATAGACACCTCACAGATTTGTAAATACATTTTAACAAAACTCAAGGAGTTTTCCACAACAAATAGTAAGCAAAAAAAGTTTTCCACAGTGAGAGTATGGTAAATCGTGGTATTTATTGGGAAATTTATGAGTTTTCCACAGTTTTCCACAAATTTAGAATGTTTGAAACTTCAAATTGTTGTGAATGTTCAGAAAAGAAATGTGGAAATTGTTAATGTATAAATTTACATTCATATTTATCAATAAAGACAACATCAATAATATCCTCTAATTAAGCGATTAAACAGTGTTTTCCACACATTCAACATACTGTGGAATAACAGGGTGTTAGAACTGTGTAAAACTACGAAAAATGTAATAGTTTTCCACATTTTAATTACTTAAATATAGCAAAAACATAATTAACACATAATTTTAAATCTAATTCTATGAAAATTGTTGAAAACTTTCATAATTCTGACAAATTAATTAAAATGGTTAATCTTCAAAGTAAACGCAATTAAAGATAGATCAATGTAAAAAGCAGGTTTTAAGGGTGATATTGAGATCTAATCATAGACATCAATATCACTTTTTTAATATTTGGATTATAATAAAGTT